>TARA_R110001606_G_scaffold345151_1_pt1 | contig 58028 bp, 51 predicted proteins | sample TARA_R110001606 | Tara Oceans TARA_R110001606 (sample SAMEA4398315) | marine metagenome | biome: Polar Biome; feature: [SRF] surface water layer (ENVO:00010504); material: water (ENVO:00002006), including particulate matter (ENVO:01000060) such as... | depth 5 m
TTCTTGGACAAGCAAGAAAGTAGAACGCCCAGCAGGGCGTCAGCGGCCATGGGCAATGGATCAGCATGAGTCAATTCCCGCTATTCCGCGAAGAACCCAAAAAAAAGGGATCGGGGAGGACCCGATCCCTATAACAGCGGCCCGGATCACGGGCCGCGGTAAACGGAGACGTTAGAACAAGGTTTGTGGCAGATAGGTGGCGATCTCGGGGAACATCATGATGATCGCCAGCCCCAGCAACTGCACCAGAACAAACGGCAGCACCGAGCCGTAAATGTCCTTCATGGTGACACTGGGTGGCACCACCCCTTTCAGATAGAACAGATTGAAGCCGAAGGGTGGCGTCATGTAGCCGATTTCCATGTTGATCACGAACAGGATGCCGAACCAGATCGGATCGAAACCCATCGCTTTGATCATCGGCAGGAACACCGGCAGCGTGATCATCATGATGCCCACCGGATCGAGCACCATGCCGAGCAGGAACAGCACCACCATCATGGTGACGATGATCCCCCACGGACCACCCGGAATGGAAGCCATCATGCCTTCCATCAGGGCCTGAGCACCCATGCTCTGGTAGGCGGCGCTGAACGCGTGCGCGGCGAACAGAATCCACATGATCATGCCGGTCAGCTTGAAGGTGCGGATCGACGCTTCCTTGAGCAGCGGCATGTTCAGCTTGCGATAGGTGGCCGCCGAGATCAGCGCGCCCAACACCCCCACGGCCGCCGCTTCGGTGGGCGTGGTGATGCCGGCGATGATCGAGCCCAGCACCATTACCACGATCAGAATCGGCAACGCCACCGCGCGCAGAGCACCGAATTTCTCGCTCCAGGATGCGCGTTCGTCTTCCGGCAGCGCCGGGGCCAGATGCGGCTGGAAATAGCAGCGGATGATGATGTACGCCGAGGTCAGCACCATCAGCAGAATGCCCGGCAGCACGCCGGCGGCGAACATCTGCCCCACCGATACGCCGGTGATCAGCGAGTAGAGAATCATCATGACGCTGGGTGGAATCAGAATGCCCCAGCCACCGCCGGTATTGATGCAACCCAACGCCATTTTCTTGTCGTAGCCGCGTTCAAGCATGGCCGGCAACGCAATGGTGCCCATCGCCACCACGGCGGCGCCACTGATGCCGCACATGGCGGCGAAGATCGCGCAGATGCCCAGCGTACCGATGGCCAGACCACCACGCAGACCGCCACACCACAAATGCATCATGCGATACAGATCGTTGGCGACGCCGGTGCGCTCCAGGATCATCGACATAAACACGAACAGCGGAATCGCCACCAGGGTAAAACTGCCCATGGTGCCCCAGATTTGCGAGGCCACCATGTAGAAGGAGTCGAAGCCCCAGGTGAAATACAGGAACACCACCGACACGCCGCCCAGAACGAAGGTGAGCGGCAAGCCCAGCACCAGAAACAGCAGCAGGGAGCCAAAAAACAGCAGCGTAAGAATCTCAATGCTCATTGTCGCCCTCCAGCTCCAGGCGCACGTCTTCCGGCTTGGCCAGATTCAGGGCCACCGCCAGGTCACCCAGGAGTTTCGCCAGGCATTGCAGCGTCAACAGCGCGGTGGCGATCGGCAGAGCCGCTTTCACCGGCCAGATCGGCGGATTCCATGCGGAGTAGGACGTTTCCAGACTCTGGATCGATTCCATCGCCATTGAGATGCCGAAGTACAACAGAGCGAACAGGAAGATGAACATCAACACGGAGGTGAACACATCCAACCAGGCCTGCGCCCGCACCGACAGATGGGAATAGAGCAGATCCACATTAACGTGGCCGCGGTGCGCCATCACATAACCGCCGGACATCACCGCATAGACGCCAAACAGAAGCTGGCTCAGCTCATTGGTCCATACCGTCGGGGCGCCCATGATGTAGCGCAGGCCCACTTCCAGGATCAAAAGCGCGAAGATCACCAGAATCAGGTAGGAGAACCAACGTCCCAGGAAATCGTTCAACCGGGTGACCCCGTTGATGAACGAACTCAGCACGCGCATGTTGCCTCCACGAAGCGAAAAAAAGTCACAGGGTCGGACACCGCGAAGGCGCGCCGGAGCGCGCCTTCAGGGAATCCGGGGAAGCGTTACAGGTAACCCAGATCGGTCAGGAATTTCTTCAGGTCCTTAACCGCGGCGGCCGCGGCGTCGCTGCGCTCGGCTTCCTTGTCCCAGGTTTTCTGAGCGGCCTGGAACAGTTTCTTCTGCACATCATCGGGCAGCACGTTGACCTTTACACCCTGCTCGCGCTGGGCCTTGGCAAGGGCAATCTGCTCGTCGTGCTGGTATTGGTTGGTGCGGATCCAGAATTGCTCTTCCAGAGAGTCCTTAACGATCTTGGCCATGCCATCGGGCAGGGCGTCGAGGGCTTTCTGGCTGACGATGAACACGTCGGTGCCAGCGATATTGAGCGCGGGCTTAACGTGGTATTTGGCCACTTCGTACAGACCCATGCTGGCGGCACCCTGAGAAGCACCCCAGTGAGCGCCGTCCACCACGCCGCTGGAGAGAGCCTGATAGAGCTCGCCGCCGGGCAGATAGGTGCCCGCCGCGCCTGCGTCGGTAAGGAATTTCTGCAGCGCGCCGGAAGAGCGGATCTTCAGGCCGGTGAAGTCATCCCAGCTGTTGACCGGCTTCTTGAGCACCATTTCGGTGGGGTAGATCTTGTCGGTGGAATAATACACACCGTGCTTGGCCGCTTCCGCGCGCAGCTTGTCTTCAAAGCCCATGTTCTTGTGGAAGTACACCGCTTCCCAGACATGGTGGAAGGCGAACGGCAGACCAGAGGCGACGCCGGCCAGGGGCAGCTTGTCCTGGGCGTAACCCGGAGAAATGGTGCCCATCTGGATGATGCCACGGCTTACCGCGTTGAAGGTTTCCTGAGCTTTGAACAGGGCGCCGGCTTCAAACAGTTGAAGCTGCAGACGGCCGTCGGTGCGCTCGGCGAGCACCTTTTTGATGCGCTCAAGGCTATCTTTATAGGAGCTGCTGGAGCCCGGCCAGTGGGATTGTACTTTCCACTTGATCACCTCGTCGTCGGCCTGGGCCGCCGGAGAGAACAGTGCGGTCATGGCCAGCGCGATCGCCGCCGAGCCCACCACCAGACGCTTTCGGAATTGCGAAATAAGGATCATGGGATGCCCCTCTTGTTGTTTTAAGGCCTGTTGCCTTGAAAACAGATTGTTGACCTATCCATTCCGCATGGCGAAACAGGTAGATTGAAAAATGGAACTGAGGGCAAAATCTATCACAGGATTCCGTGGAACCCTACCTCCTTTGATCGAATTTCCCCTCTGCGCCGTCTTTAGTAGCCGAATGACTCCATTTTGTTTACATCGGCGGCGAAGGCATGGCCGGCAACCGTGCCTGCAGCTCTCGCGCGAACGCCAGGGCGGTGCGGTCTTCCAGATAGGGACCAATGATCTGCACCGCCAGCGGGCGGCCATCGTCACTGACGCCAATCGGCAAGGTCACCGCCGGCAGATAGACCGCCCCGGCCAGCCCGGCCCACACCAGAATGTCCATATAAGGCTGCTCCTCGCCATTGATGGTCAGTGTGCGCTGATCCGGCCCGGGCTCATGGCGATGGGTGAACGGCAAGGTTTGTACCACCGGACAGAGCAGCACATCGTACTGCTGGAAAAACTCCGCCCAGGATTCGCGCATGCGCATGCGGCGCTCATGGCTGCGCTGCCATTGCGCGTGGCTCTGGGTGGCGCCGCGCGCGAACAGGGTCCGGTAATCGCTGGCCCGCGGCGAGGCCTCGCCGGCGGCCTGGCGCAGCTTTTCATAGAGCCCGTCGGGCAGGCCGGCGCCCATGGTGCCGGTGAGCAGGTGGTAGTAGACGTCGTGGGCTTCGCTGAGGTCGAAGCCGCGCGGTCGGGCAGTGTCGTTCACCGCCACGCCCTGGTCGCGCAGAGTGCCCAGCAGCGCTTCCAGTGCATCACGGATCGGCCGGTCCACCGGGCAGCGCGGGTCGTCGATCCAGGCGCCCACGCGGTAGTCGGTGAGCGTGCGATGGCGGGCCTCCGGCAGCGCCAGCCGCCAGCCCACGGCTTCTTCCTGGTCCGGCCCGGCGAGCACGTCAAGGGCTTGTTCCAGGTCTTCCACATGGCGGGCCAAAGGTCCGCTGACTGAAATATCCCGCCGTGCCAGGGCGCCCGGCGGGCCGGGGATATGGCCCCGGGTGGAGATCACCCCCCAACTCGGCTTCAGACCACACACGCCGCAGAACGCCGCCGGGGTGCGAATCGAGCCACCGATGTCGCTGCCCAACTCAAGCGGGGTGAGCCCGGCGGCCACGGCCGCCGCCGCGCCACCGGAAGAGCCGCCCGGGGTCAGCTCGGTATTCCAGGGGTTGTTGCTGGTGCCATAGATGTCATTGTAGCTCTGCAGATCGGAGGCGAACGGCGGCACGTTGGTTTTGCCGAAAATCACCGCGCCGGCATCCAGCAGCTTCTGAACCGCCACGCTGTTGTGCTCCGAGATATGATCCCTCATTTCGGGGATGCCGGCGGTGGTCGGCCAACCCGCCACCTCGAAGGTCTCCTTCACGGTCATCGGCACGCCGTGCAGCGGGCCCCAGAGCTGGCCTTGCTCAAGCGCCTGATCGGCACGCCGGGCGCGCTCGCGGGCCTCGTCGAAACGCTGCACCACCACCGCGTTGAGCGGCCCGTTGTAGCGCTCCACCCGGTCGATGAAATACTCCAGTGCCGCCTCGGCGGTCACCTCCCGGTCCTTGATAAGGCGGGCCAGCGCCACGCCGCTGATCTGGTGCAGATGCATAGGGGCTCTCTTTGTTGTAGGTCGTTGTTTGTGGAATAGCGTTTCGATTGCTATCTCTTCTAGCAAATTGACTGGCCAGTCAGCAACCATTGCCCGGAAGCTTGTTATCATTAACCTTTGCCGATTCGGACGTAACTTAAGGAACCGCAATGAAATATCTGCACACCATGGTGCGCATCACCGATCTGGAGGCGTCGCTGCGCTTTTATTGCGAGGGTCTGGGATTGCGCGAGGCACGCCGCAAGGAAGTGCCCGCTGGCCGCTTCACACTGGTGTTTCTGGCCGCGCCGGAGAGCCCGGAGGCGGAACTGGAACTGACCTACAACTGGGACCCGGAAGACGACATGGGCTCGGCGCGCAATTTCGGCCATCTGGCGTTTCGCGTGGACGACATCTACAGCCTGTGCCAACACCTTCAGGACATGGGCTACACCATCAATCGGCCGCCCCGCGATGGCCACATGGCGTTTGTGCGTTCACCGGATCTGATTTCCGTGGAGTTGCTGCAAAAAGGCGACGCGCTCGCCCCCCGCGAACCCTGGGCGTCGATGGAAAACACCGGCAACTGGTGAGCGCCGGCTACACCACCACGGCGAAGTGCAGCATCACATGCACCTGCAGTTCGCCGACCAGAAAGCCGGGCAGCGCGCCCACCGCGATCAGGATCCATTCGTCCTGCTGAGTTGAAAGCGCGTGTCCGACTCTCGCTGCGGACTCAAGCGCCACAGACGTTGCCGCAAACGGGCGCGCAAGGAGGCGCCGGGAGAAGACCCATTCCCTGTTGTTTTCCTTATTATTCAACTTTGCCCATCAATACCGGATTCCCCCCGGCGTGTCCTCACCGCGCACGTCACCGCGCGTTACCGAGCGTAATCACGCCGCTCACCCCGGTTTGCCAAGAAACTTCCGAACAGATCCTTGAGGATTCAGAGGTTCCCAAGAATAAACGCGGTCAGAAAGCCGGTCGCGGTGATCAGGCCGGCCAGGTCATGGGCGTCGGCGAAGGCCTCGGGAATCATAGTGTCCGCCAGCATGGCCAGAATCGCGCCGGCGGCCACCGCGGTAGTCGCCGCCAGCACCTCGGCGGAAGCTTGCTCGAACAGGGTGAAGCCGGCCAGGGCGGCGGCGCCGGAAATCACCGCAATGCCGCCCCAGACGCCGAAAACGTACGTCTTGCCGCGTCCGGCCCGGCGCATGCCGGCGGCGCTGGAGAGCCCCTCGGGCAGATTGGAGAGAAAAATCGCCGCCACCGTCACCAGGCTTACCACGCCGCCCTGCAGCATGCTCAGCCCGATCACGATGGATTCGGGAACGCCATCCAGCAGCGCGCCGATGGCGATCGCCGTGCCACTGCCGCTGACACTTTGTTCCGAAGGTTGCAAACCGTCGGCGGAGCGTTTGCGGTGGCGGGCGCCATAACGGGCCAGACAGAGATTGGCACCGGTGTACACCAGGGCACCGGCAAAAAAACCCAGCGCGGTGGCGTAAAAACCGCCCTGCCGATAGGCCTCGTCCACCAGCTCAAAACACAACGCGGAGATCAACACGCCACTGCCGAACGCCATCACCCAGGCGATCACCCGGGACGACACCGGCACGAAATAACCCACCGCCGCGCCAATCAGCAAGGCGCCGCCGGCGAGCAGCCCCCAGCCCGCCGCTTGCAGCCATAGCAAGTCCATTATCGCGCCCCGCCCGGTGACGGCAGGTCCGGGTCGAAGCGCTCCACCAGGGCCGCCAGCGCCTGGTCGCCGTCCCGGTCACGCTGGCGCAGGCCGGCCACCACCCCGGCGCGATTGCGCGCCGGCTGATTCTGGCTCATCTTCCATTTGCCCTGCAGATGGTCAATGCGCAGTTCGATGCCGACGATCGCCGCCAGCAACGTCTCGACATGGGCCTCGGGCGCGTCGCTGACCCGCCAGGGTGTTTCGAACCCGGCTTCATGATGGTCGGTGAGCTGCTCCAGAAAGCCGCGCAACCAGTGGCCATCGTCCACCGCCCGCAGTACACCACGGGCGTGCACCACCGCGTAATTCCAGGTCGGCGCCACGCGCCCGTGTTCGTGCTTGGTGGGGTACCAGGAAGGCGACACATAACCGTGCGGGCCGTGAAAAATGGCCAGCGCCGGAACACCGCCGGCCAACGCCCGCCAGATCGGATTGGCGCGCGCCACATGGCCGCGCAGACACGCTCCGGCAGCGTCCGCGTAAAGCGGCAGATGGTTGGCCAGCGGGCCGTCATTACCGCCGATAATCAGCGTCGCGAAGGGATGTTCGCGCATCAGCGCGTGCAATATCTCGCGGCGGCTTTCGTTGAAAGGGCCGGGTGTGTACATGCCTGTGTGTCTTCCGTCGTGTTGAATCACCGCCGCGTGATGCGGCCTGCCCCGACCTTACCCGTCAGCGCGGTACCGGGCTATAGCATCCATTCGATCGGCAGCAGCGTCATGATCGACACCCCCATGCGTTTGAGCAGACCGCTGCCCGGATCGTGGTAGTAGAGCACTGGCCCCTGATCGGTGCGCTCCACCCAATAAAGATCGCCGTGCTTATCGAGACGCACCTGATAGGCGCTGTCCGGGACCCGCTCGCTGAACGCCTGATGCAGAGCGCCGGCCAGGGCCGGGCTGTCGATCACAAAGCCGATTTCCGTATTCAGATGCGCCGAGCGCGGGTCCATATTGAACGAGCCCACCGCCAGCCGGCGGCCATCCACCGCCAGGGTCTTGGCGTGCAGGCTCAGGCTGGCGCTGCCCCAGGGCCCGGCGCGTCGGCGGCCGGGCGGCGCCGATTCACCGCCTTTCATTTCAAACAACTGAACGCCGGCGCGCAACAACGCCTTGCGCCAGCGCGCGTAGCCGGCGTGCACGGCGGCCACATCAGTGGCTTCCAGGGCGTTGGTGAGCACCCGCACGCGCACGCCGTCGGCAACCAGGCCGCTGAGACGATCAACCCCTTGCCGAGTCGGCACGAAATAGGGTGAAACGATGTCCAGAGAGCGTTGCGGTGTGCCCAGCAGAGTTTGCAACCGCGCCATCACGCGCTGGGATTCGGGAAGCTCGCGCAACGCCTTGGCCGGGTCGTCGCTGACCAGGTGCGTGGGCGCCCATTCCATCGACAGCCGGTCGCCGCTCAGCCGTGCCGCCAATCCGCCCTGCCGCGCCAGTTTCAGGTAGGTGGTCGCGTCCGATTTGTTGTAAACCAGGGCCAGCGCGGCATCCATCGCTCGCCGGCTGCCCGGCGGCGGTTCATTGAGAATGGACTGCGCCGGATAGGCCGACGCACTGCGCCAGTAGCGATCGAAATCGTCGGAGACCGCCTGCACCACCGGCCCCACCGCGAGCACATCCAGGTCCGCGAACAACAACCCCGGCGTGGCGCCAAAATACTCATCGCCAATATTGCGCCCGCCAATCAGGGTGACGCGATTGTCGGCGGTCAGGGATTTGTTGTGCATGCGCCGGTTGACCCGCGAAAAGTCGGTGATAAAGCCCCACAGCCGTGCGCCACGTATCACGAACGGGTTGAACAGACGAAGCTGGATATTGGGATGGGCATCCAGCTCGGCGAGTACCGCGTCCAGCCCCTTGGTGTTGTTGTCATCGAGCAGCAGGCGCACCCGCACGCCCCGGTCGGCGGCGGCACGCAGCGCCTGAAACAAAAGGGTGCCGGTAATGTCGTCACGCCAGATGTAGTACTGCACGTCCAGGGTGCGGGTGGCGGCGTGAATCATATGAACGCGGGCGGCGAACGCCTCATGAGCGTCGGACAGGGTATGAATGCCGGAAAAGCCAGGGTGGGCGGCCAGGGCCGGCGCCAGCGCCTGGCCAAGGCGGGTCTGCGCGGCCTGCTCCGGGGCCAGCGCCTGACTGGCGGGGCGGCCCTGCAGCGGCGGCAACGATGCGCAACCGCCCAGCAACAGCACCGACAACGCCAGAAGCCGCCACAGGCTGATCCTGGGCGGGCTCCGGCGGCCTTCCCGGCGCGACGCTGACGGTGGGTTCATGCTCGCTGATTCCTTCGGCGGACGTTGCGCACCGGCCCCCGGAGCGCTCGCTAATGGTGTACCACGAGCGCCGGTCGGAATCAGCGTGACGGTGCCTGGGATAACAGTTTTTTACCACCAGGCACGCGGTTCAATCGGTTTTCTGTTGTGCGTCACCTTGGGCACGGCGACGCGACCAGAGCCCCTTGAGACCGGGCGCGAACAGAAACAACGCGGTCAACACAAACAGAAACAGCGCGATTGGATGGGTAAAAAACGCCAGGAAATTGCCATGGTTCATGATCATGCCCTGGCGGAGGCTTTGTTCGATCATGCCGCTGAGCACGAAGCCGATCACCACCGGCGCCAGGGGAAAGCCGTTGTAGCGCAGCAAAAAGCCCGCCACCCCGGACACCAGCACCACCAGCAGATCAAACGGATTGGCGTTGATGCTGTAGGTGCCAGTGGCCACCAGCGCCACCACACAGCCCATCAGAATCGGCTCGGGAATGCGCAGAATCTTCGAGAACAGCGGCGACATCAGCATGCCACCAAAAAACAGGCAGATGTTGGCCAGGAACAGCATCAGAAAAATGAACAGCACCAGCGACTGGTTTTCCAGAAACAGGCGTGGCCCCGGCGTCACGCCCTGCAGCACCAGCGCGCCCAGCATCACGGCGGTGATCGGATCGCCGGGCACGCCCAGCGACAGCGTCGGCACCATGGCGCCGGAGGTGACCGCGTTATTGGACGCTTCCGAGGCGATCAAACCATCCGGTTCACCGGTGCCGAACTTGTCTTTGTAGCGCGAGCTGCGCTTGGCTTCCGCATAACTGACCATGGACGCGGACGACGCGCCCACGCCAGGCAGGGTGCCGATCCAGGTGCCGATCAACGACGATTTCACCAGCATTCCCATGCGGTGGCGCAGTTCCTTGAGGCTGGGCAACTGGAACGCCGAGGGAATAATGCCCGCCGCATCGGGGTCGGTCTTTTCAGCGGCGCGCCAGAACACCTCGGACAGCGCGAACAGCCCCACCAGAAACGGCACCAGGCCAATGCCGGCGGACAAATCGAACACGCCGAAATCGTAGCGTAGCGCGCCGGTCACCGGGTCCTGGCCAACCACCGCCACGAACAAACCCAGCAACCCGGCAATCAGCCCTTTGGCAAGATTGTCCCGCGACACGGAAACAATACAGGTGAGCGCGAACAGGCCCAGGGCAAAGTATTCCACCGGCCCGAAGCGCAGGCCCACCTTGGCCAGCAACGGTGACGCCACGGCCAGAATCACGGTGGCGAAAATGCCACCGAACGCGGACGCGGTCGTCGACCAGCCCAGCGCCAGACCGGCGTCGCCACGCTTGGCCATGGGATAGCCGTCCAACACCGTGGCCGCTGACTGCGGCGTGCCTGGCGTATTGATCAAAATGGCCGACAAGGAACCGCCGTATACCGAACCACAGTAGATCCCCAGCAGCAGCGCGATGCTGGCACCCTGACCGAGCACGAAGGTCAGCGGCAGTACCATGGTAATGGCCAGCAGCGAACCCAGACCGGGCAGCGCACCGATAACAATACCGACCAGAGTGCCCGATACCACGGCGATCAGAACATCCACCGCGGCGAGCATGGAAAGAGCGTTTAAAAAGGCATCCATTTCGATGACCTCCGGTTGTCCCCGTGGGGATTTTTATTCAGGCGAGGCACCCAGCAGGCTTGCTGGCGAGGGCAGAGCCGGGCCCGGCGGGGTGCGGTTGAGCAAATCGCTGAAGCCATACCAGACCGCGGCGGTGAACAACACGGACACCACCAGCAACATCAGCGGACGCCGGAAACCCAGCATCCAGCCCATCACCACCACCAGCACCACCGTGCAGGGCACGAAACCGATCCGCTCATAACCGAACAGGAACGCGCCGCTGACCACCACCGAGCCAGCCAGGGCACGCCACTGCACGCTCGCCGGCGCCGCACCGCTGCGCCCTAGCGCGGCCCGCATGATCAGCCACACCGCGCACACACCGATCAGGATCAGCAGAACCTTCGGATACCAGTAGGGGTTGCTGGCCAGCGGTGGCGAGCCGGCGGCGGAACCGCCGCCGACGTACACCGCCAGAATGGCCAACAGCGCCGCACCGCCGTAGCAGACATCAAGAGCACGGGCTTTCATTTCGCGTTGTCCCCGCCATTCTTGAGTACCCTGTTGATCAACCGGCCATTGGTTTCCGAGAGTTCCGCCACCGAGGCCTTGAACTCCTCCGGGTTCAAATAACGGGCCTCGAAGCCGACCTTGCCCAGCACACTCTTCAGCTCATCGGATTGTGTCGCCGTTTTGCACGACTCGCTCAGCCGCGTCTTCACCGCCTCGGGCAAGCCCTTGGGCGCGACCAAACCGCCGGATACGAACGACACCATGTCGTAGCCCTGCTCGATCATCGTCTTTACGCCGGGCAGCGAATCCATGGGCTGCTCGTTGAACAGTGCGACGGCGTTCAGCTTGCGGTCGGTGACGGTATTGGGCAGCGCCATGTACAGGTCGATGTGCCCGCCCATCAGCGCGGTCAGCCCCGGGCCGTCACCGGCGAACGGCACATGGGTGAGCTTGATGCCAGTGACTTCCTGGAACTGCTCCATGCCCAGGTGCGGCAAGGTGCCGGGGCCGGGCGTGCCGAAGGTGAGCTCGCCAGGGTGCGCCTTGGCGTAGGTCACCACCTCCTTGAGGGTCTTGAATGGCGAGCCCGGTTTTACCACCAGCACTTCAGGGGCGTAGTAGAACTGGCACAGGTAGTCGAACGACTCCACGTTGTAGGGGGTGCGGTGCATATGCGGCTGGTTGGCGATGGTGCCCACCGGCGCCACGCCGATGGTGTAGCCGTCCGCGCGGCCACGGGCCACGGCGGCGATGCCGACGCTGCCGCCGCCACCCTGGCGGTTGTCCGCCACCACGTTGACACCCAGATCCGCGTTCAGCGCGCGGGCCATGGCGCGCCCGGCCAGATCAGTGCTGCCACCGGCGGGGTAAGGCACGATTTCGGTAATCGGCCGGCTCGGGTAATCGGCGGCGTGCGCCAGCGGAGCCATCAGACCGGCCATTGCCGCGCCCATCAAAGCGGTACGGAAAATACGTTTTGTTTTGTTCATCGAAGTATCTCCACGGTGGTGAAATCACCGGACGTCGGGAATACGCCACGGCGGTAACCAGTTACTTTTTCTTCAGAACTTTTTCGATCAGACGGCCGTTGATGGCGGACACTTCGTCCACCTTGTTACGGAAATCGGCGCCGCCCAGATAGCTTGGCTGGGTGCCCAGACGCTCCAGCACCTTGGCCAGCCGGTCGGTGCCGGAAGCCTGCTTGCAGGCTTTGACCAGACGCGCCTTGGCGCTATCGGGAATGCCTTTCGGAGCAACGATGCCGCCCCACCAGGACGCGGTCATGTCATAGCCCTGGCTGGCCGCGGTTTTCACGCCGGGCAGGCTATCCAGGGTGGTGTCACTGAACAGGCCGATGGCTTGCAGTTCGCGGTCGGACACCACATTCGACATGGTCATGTACATGTCCACGTGGCCGCCCATCAGCGCGGTCACACCCGGGCCATCGCCGGCGAACGGAACGTGGGTCACCTGAACGCCCGCTTTCTCGAGAAACTGCTCCATGGCCAGATTCGGCAATGAGCCGGGCCCGGGGCTGCCGTAGGTCAACTCGCCAGGATGGCTTTTGGCGTAGGTGACCATTTCATCCAGTGAGTGAAACGGCGAGTTCGGCTTCACCGCCAGTGCCTGCGGGCTCTCGAAAAACTGACAAATGTAATCGAAGGAATCCAGGGTGTAGGGGGTGCGCCGCATGTGCGGCTGATTGACCAGCGGCGCCGCCGGCACCACGCCAATGGTGTAACCATCGGCGCGGGCACGGGCCAGCGCCGCCATGCCCACGGTGCCGGCGCCGCCGGAGCGGTTGTCCATCACCACATTGGTGTCCAGGGCGTCGGTCAGTTCGCGGGCAATGGCACGGGCCATCAGGTCGGTGCTGCCGCCGGCGGGGAACGGCACCAGCGCGGTCACCGGATGATCCGGGTAATCGCCGGCGTGCGCGGAGGAAAAAGCGGTCAACGCGAGGCCGGCGAAGGCCAGAGTCAACGCGCCGCGGAGGATTTTTATAAGCATAAGGTTGTTCTCCGATGATTTCTGACTGCGTTATAAGTGAACGCCAGGGCGCCAGCGTCGCATGGCGGAACGCCCTGAACCGGTGTCGACGTGCAAGCCTCTGTCACTGGCCCGCCGGATTCTTGATGACCTGCTCGATCAGTTTGCCGTTAACCTGATCGGCCTGCCGCACTTCCTGACGGTACCCGGCGGGGTCGAGGTAGCGTGGTTCGAACCCGATCCGCCCCAGCACTTGTTTCATGTGCTCCGAGCCGGTCGCGGTCTCGCAGCCTTTCACCAGCCGCGCCTTGACGTCCGCCGGCAAGCCCTTCGGGGCGATCAGCCCGCCGGAGATCCAGGCGGTCATCTGATAGCCTTGCTCAAGCGCGGTGCGGGTGTTCGGCAGTGCCGCCTGTGGTTCGTCGCTGAACACCGCCAGCGCCCGGAACCCCCGGTCACGCACTGTGTTCGGCGTGGCGATATACGCATCGATATGACCGCCCATCAGCGCGGTCAAGGCGGGGTTGTCGCCAGAAAATGGCACGTGGGTCATGTTGATGCCGGCGACCTGGGCGAACTGCTCCATGGCCAGATGCGGCAGGGTGCCCGGCCCGGGGCTGCCGAATGTCAGCTCGCCGGGGTGAGCCTTGGCGTACTTGACCAGGGATTTGAGATCCTGGAACGGCGATTCCGGGTTCACCACCATAACGTCCGGTACGTAATAGAACCGGCAAATGTAATCGAACGAATCCAGGGTATAGGGCACCCGATGCATGTGCGGCTGGTTGACGATCGAGCCCAACGGCGCCACACCCAGGGTATAGCCGTCGGCGCGGGCGCGGGCCACCGCCGCGTTGCCGACACTGCCGCCGCCACCGGAGCGGTTGTCGACCACCACATTGTTACCGAGGAAAGTCTTCAACTCCTGCGCCAGCGCGCGGGCCGCCAGGTCGGCACTGCCGCCCGCCGGGTAAGGCACGATGGCCGTCACCGGCCGGTTGGGATACTCGGCGGCGTTGGCGGCACTGAACATCGCCATGCACAAGCCGGCGGTAACCAGAATCAGGGTGTGACGGATGGTTGTTATAGGCATTTCGTCTTCTCTCCCTTACTGAAAAAAATCAATCATGGGTGTTGTTACTCGCGAACCCGCATAAACGCATCCAGCACTCTGGCGCCCTTGCCTTGCGGCAGGATCACCAACGGGTTGATGTCGATTTCGGTGAAGCGATCGGCCTCGGCGACGACCAGCTCGGAGAGGCGCAGAATGGCGCTCACCAGCGCCTCACGGTCGCCCGCCGGAACGCCGCGGGCTCCGGCGATAATGTGAGAAATTTTTGTCGCGTCGATCAGCGCATTGGCGTCTTCGCGATTCAGTGGCGCCAGCCGAAAAGCCACGTCACCAAACACTTCCGCGTACACTCCGCCGGCGCCGAACATGATCACCGGGCCGAAGCTGGGGTCGTTCACGGCGCCAACAATCACCTCGGTGCCGCCGCGCACCATTTCCTGCACCAGCACGCCCTCGAAGGGTGAATCCGGGGCGTGTTGTTCGGTCAGGGCACGCAATTCAGCGAACACCTGGCGCGCTTCGTTCTGATCGGCGATGCCCACGCGAACGCCGCCGATGTCGGACTTGTGCGCGATCGCGGAACTGAGGATTTTCATCACCACCGGGAATCCGAAATCGGCGGCGGCGGTGGCCGCCTGATCGGCGTCCACCGCCGCCGCTTCGCGGGTGACCGGCAGTTGGTAGCGCTGCATCAATTGCTTGGCGTCGTATTCATTCAAAGCGCGGGTAGCGGTGACGTCCACCGGGCGCGCGTCAAGCACGGTCTGCACACCAGCGCGCTCACCCTGCTGGCGACGGTGGCGAGCCAGCGCCGCGCCGTGGGCGCCGAGCGCACCGAGACCGCGAGCGCAGCGAACCGGCGACCCATACACTGGGATGCCGGCGTCTTCGTACACCTGGTAGGCCTCTTCATTGCCTTGCAGCGTGGCGTTCCAGGCGATCAGGATGGGCAGCTCGCACTGCGCATGCACCTTGGCCACTTCCCGGGCCACGGTGAGGGCATGGGGGCCGGACAACGCCGCCAGACAAATACCGAGCATGTCCACCGAGGAATCATCGACAATGGCGCGCAGGGCTTCGGCGAACGCTTGCGGGTCGTTGATGGCACCGGCGGTCATGTCCACCGGATTGGCGATGCTGGCGAACTCCGGCAGCAATTCCTTCAAGCGTACGTTGGTCGCCTGACTGAAAAGACTCAGCGTCAGCCCCTGTTCAATGCAGCGATCCGCCATCACGATGCCGGCACCGCCGGACACCGACAGCACCGCCACGCCGTTACCGTTCTGTGGCTGCCGTTCGGTCAACAGGGCACGCACGCAATCGGCCATGTCACCGATATCGTCGACACCGATCACGCCGTACTGATCGAAGGCGGCGTGGTAGTAGGTGGATGCGCCCGCCAGGTTGGCGGTGTGGGAAGAAGCCGCCTTGGCGCCCTCCTCGGTGTTGCCCACTTTCCACAACACCAGGGGCTTGGCGACGTCCAGCGCCCGCTCGGCAACCACCCGCAGCCGACGCGCATCACTGAAACCTTCCACGTAGCCGGCCACCACGCGAATCTCCGGCTGCTCGAGAAAATACTCATAACAGTCCAGCGAGGTGGTGGCCGCTTCATTGCCGGTGGAAATGTAATGGTGAAAGCCAACGCCTTCGTCATTGAGCGCCATCAGCAGGGAATTGCCGAACGCACCGGACTGCGAGGTCAGGCCGACCGCGCCCTTGCGGTAGGTGAGCGCATAGGGGGCGCCGAAACCGAGCGGGATGTCCGCGCTGACATTAATCAGGCCCTGGCAGTTGGGGCCGATCAAGGTCACGCCGACCCGTTCGGCCAGCTCACGCAACTCACGTTGCGCGGTGTGGCCATCTTCGCCGGTTTCCGCGAAGCCGGATGAAAACACAATGGCGCAGCCGACTCCGGCCTCGCCAATGGCGCGCACCATGTCCGCCACCATCCGCGCCGCCACCGCGATGATCACCAAATCCGGGGTTTCCGGCAGCGCCTTGATGTCCGGGTAGCAGCGCAGCCCGGCGATTTCCTCATACTTCGGATTGATCGGATAGATGTTGCCCGGGTAGCCATGGTCGAGCAGGTGTTTGATCGGCTGGCCGCCGATGGCGGCCGGATTGCCGGCGGCACCAATCACCGCCACTGAACGGGGCGCGAACAGCGCGCGCAGATCGCGAGGAGTGTTCATGAAGCCTCCCGCAAAGTCAGTTTGGCGATGTTGAGCTGATGAATCTGGCTGGTGCCTTCGTAGAGCCGGAACAAACGCACGTCCCGATAGAGACGTTCGATGCAGCTGTAATCGGCCACATAGCCGGAGCCACCGAAAATCTGCACCGCTTTGTCCGCGACCCGGCCGCACATTTCCGAGGCGAAGTATTTGCAGATCGAGGCGTCCAGCTTAACGTCCTCGCCACGGTCTCGTTTGCGGGCGGTCTCCAGAATCAGCGCGCGGGCGGCGTGAATGTCGGTCTGCATGTCGGCGATCATCGCCTGCACCAATTGGAACTGCGCGATCGGTTGACCGAACTGGCGGCGCTTGCTGGCGTGGGCCAGGGCTTCATCGAGCATACGAATGGCCGGCCCGGTGCACAACGCGCTGAGGTGCAGACGTTGCTTGTTGAGCACCTTCATGGCGGTGGCGAAGCCCTGCCCTTCAACGCCACCGATCAGGTTGGCGGCGGGCACCCGGCAATCCTCGAAATACACTTCCGACACCGGAGAGCCGGCCTGCCCCATTTTCCGATAGGGTTTGCCGACGCTCAGCCCGGCGCTGTCGCGCTCAACCAGAAACGCGCTGATTCCCTTGGCACCGGGGTTGTCCGCGTCGGTGCGCGCCAGCACCGTGAACAACCCGGCGATCGGTGCGTTGGTAATAAAGGCTTTGCTGCCATTGAGCACATAGTGGTCGCCATCGCGCACCGCGGAGGTTTGCAAGGCGATCGCGTCGGAGCCGGCTTCCAGTTCGGTGAGCGCGAAGCAGCCGGTGATTTCACCGCTGGCCAGGGCCGGCAGGTAACGTTGTTTCTGTTCCTCGGTGCCGTCGGCGACCAGGGCTTCCGAACCGATGCCGGTGTTGGTGCCGACCCGTGCGCGGAATGCGGTGGAACACTGGGAGAGCTCCATCGCGGCCATCACCAGCTCTTCGCAAGTCAGCCCGGCGCCGCCGAACTGTTCTGGAATGCTCCAGCCAAAAAAGCCCCGGCGGCGCATGTCCTCAACCAGCTCGGCGGGCACTTCGTCGTTGGCTTCCACCTGCTCTTCGGCGGGCATCGCCACCTCACGCACCCAGCGACGGGTTTGTTCCAGTAGCGCCTGCAGGCCCTCCGGGTCACGAATCATCTTGTTCTCCTTATGCCGGCGCGGCCGGCGTTCCATGAATGGGGTTACGAATCGCGGCGCGCGGAAGGAATCCGCAACAGGCGCAGCTCTTCAACGAGTTGCTCGCCGAGACGCTGTAAAGCATCGTCGGAGGTGCGGAAGCTGGGCATCATCAAACCCAGCACCGCCACCGGATAGCCGTCATCGCCTTGCACCGGGATCGCCACCGCGCTGGCGCCTTCCACGCGCTCGCCGTTGGAGAGGGCAAAGCCACGCTGGCGAATGGTTTTCAGCTCCTTACGCAAAGCGGCTGTTTTCGGAACGTAGCGGGTCATCGAAGCCATCTCGTGGTTCTTGATCAGGGATTCCGCTTCGGCTTCCGGCAAAAACGCCATCATTGCCTTGCCCGCGGCGCCCAGGTACAGCGGAAAAGCGCTGCCCACTTCCAACGCGTAACGCACCGGGTGGGCGCTGGGCAGCGCCGAGGTCACCACCTGCTTATCGCCGGCCCGGTGAAACAGCGACACGGTTTCGCCGGTTTCCACATGAAGGCGCTCCATCATCGGCCGGATGCGCAACAAAACGTCATCGCTGTTGAGGAAGGGCCGAGCCAGCTCCATCACCGCATGGGACAAATACCAGCTCTCGCCCTCGGCCTTGCGCTCCATCAACCCTTTTTCGCTAAGCGGCACCAGAATCTCTTCGGTGACCCGCTGATCCAGGCCCACCTGAGCGGCCAATTGCTCCACCGAGGCGCCGCCGGGAACGTTGTCCGCCGCTGCCTGCAGGACATCAATGGCCCTCGAAACGGCCCCGGCGCCGGTGGAACGGCCGGTGTAGCTGTAGCGCTTATCCTGCGGCCGCCGATACAGGTACGCCCGTGCCTCCAACGTATGCAGGATGCGATAGACAATGGCGGTGGCCTCGCCCATGGAATCGGCGATCTCCGTCAGCGACAACGGCTCCGGGGTACGCTCCAGCAACTCCAGAACGTCCAAAGCACGGGCCAGAGTTTGTAATTGGTAGTTGTTGGCCATTTATCTTTCTCCGAAAACGTTTTCTATTTAAGAAAAATGTAGACAGCCTGTCAACCCCGTGACCGGACAGTCGGAAGACACTGGCTGGCCATCACACCCAGACAGCGACCCGGCCAGAGGGGCCGAAACAGGCGGCATAACGGAAAAAGAGGAGAGAGAGGGATGGCGCCGCTACGGCAGCGGCTCTTATGAAGGGCAGGGAGCAGGGGGCAGCGCGGCCCGGGCCAGAGCATGGTCAAGGGCCGGCGGCACGCTCTTCAGCCGGCACGGCCAAACCCGTCCCCTGAATCCTGCCCCCTGTTCCGGCGCGCGGGCGACAGCCGTCTCGACGAGACCAGAACGCATGCGCTCAGGCACTTTCTACGGGAACACCACCACACTGCGCGCCACGGTGCCCTGCTGCATGTCCTTGAAGCCTTCGTTGATGTCTTGCAGAGCGATGCGTTTGGAAATCAGCTCATCCAGCTTCAGGTCGCCCTTCAGATACAGTTCCACCAGCCGGCCGATGTCGATATTGAGAAGGCTGGAGCCGAGAAACGAACCCTGAATTTTTTTCTCCTGCAGAAACTGGATGCCCGGCAGTTCTATTTTCACGTCCGGGGCGAACAGGCCGATCACCGTGGCCAGACCGGCTGGCGCCAGCATCGCGTAGCTTTGCTCGGCGGTCGCTTTCAGGCCAATGCACTCGAACGAATAGTCGACGCCGCCAACCAGCTCCATGACCGTGGCCACCGGGTCCATCACGGACCCGTCGATCACGTCCGTGGCGCCGAAGGTACGCGCCATTTCCAGCTTCGCCGGCAGCGTATCGATGGCGATAATGCGCGCCGCGCCGGCGATGGCGGCGCCGTTGATGGTGGACAAACCCACGCCACCGCAGCCGATCACCGCCACCGTGCTGCCCGGCGCCACCCGGGCGCTGCGGAACACCGCTCCGGTGCCGGTCAACACGGCGCAGCCCAGCAAGGCGGCGCGGTCCAGCGGCATATCCTGGCGAATTTTCACCAGCGCCCGGCGGTGCACCAGCAGCTGCTCGGCAAATCCGGAGAGATTGAAAATCTGATTGACCTGCGTTTCGCCCTGGCTCAGACGGCGCAGCTCGCCGGGCGGGGCCTTCACCTGCGGGCTCTGGCACAGCACCTGGTGGCCCGCCTCGCATTGCCGGCAATGCCCGCAGTGCACCGACAGGCAGCCCACCACATGGTCCCCTTCGGCAAGGTCGTGCACGTGCTCACCCACGCTCAGCACCACACCGGAGACTTCGTGGCCCATCACCGCCGGCAATGGGAACTGGTAAAGACCCTGCATGGCGTGCAAATCGCTGTGACACAGGCCCACCGCGGCGGTCTTGACCAGCACCTCGTCGGGGCCGGGGGCAGCCAGCTCCACGTCCTCAATGGTTAACGGTTCGCCATAGCCCCTGAGAATCGCTGCCTTAACCATAACCCGCCTCCATTATTTTTTAGCTGTTATCGGAGGGCCGAGCACCGGCACCGCAGCCCTTACGGTTACCGTAGAGGCTTGGCTAATGTTGGTCAATTAAGAAGCATGCGGATGCCAGAGCGCCCCGGGAAGGGCGCGCAGGCGTCTTAATCGTCGTCCGACTGAGAACCCTGCCCGCCACTTTTTTCCCGCAAAAACGGGTAGATGGCGGCGAAATCCTGACGCCCCAGGGCCGCCCGGGCCTCGCCATAGATGGTCTCGGTCAGGGTGGCAAGAGGCAGCGGCTGCTCGTACTGGTGCGCGGTTTGCGTCAACAGCCGCAGGTCCTTGTGCATCAACTCCAGGGGAAAGCGCGCCTCGAACTCGCCCTGGCGGATCAACTCCGCCTTGGCGCCGAGAAACGGTGCCGCCACCGGCAGAGCCGGCAGGGTATCCAGCAGAAAATCCCGGTCCAGGCCCATCTTTTCGCCCACCAACAGGGTTTCCGAGAACATCAGCATCGATTGCGCCAGCATGCCATTGACCAGCATCTTGAAGCCGGCGCCGCGCCCCACCGCCCCCACATGCACGACCTTGCTGCCCATGATTTGCAGCAGCGGCATCACCTCTTGCAGATCCGCCGGCGCCGCGCCCGCCAGAAACGTCAGCGTGCCCTGTTCGGCGTTGGGCTTGCTGCCAGCCACCGGGGCATCGATGAAGCGCACGCCGCGCGCGCGGGCGGCTTCGTTTTCGCGCTCAGCGAACGCGGGGTCCACCGTGGAGCATTCCACCCACAGCGCCCCCGTGCGCATCGCCGGCAGAAAACCGTGCTCGCCCAGGGCAACCTGTTCCAGCACCGGTGGCGCCGACAGCATTGAGAACACCACCGTAGCGTCCTTGACCGCCTCGGCGGGGCCACTGGAGGCATCGGCGCCGGCCTCGCGCAGCGCCTCCATCGGTTGTGGCGAGCGATTCCAGACCGTTACCGAATGACCGCCGCGCACCAGATTGAGTGCCATGCGGCTGCCCATGATTCCCAGGCCGATAAACGCGATGTGCATGCGGGTCTCCCTGATCAGCAGGGCTTCGGAGCAATACTGCTAGACATAGAAGTCCAGGTCTTCCTGATGGCGCAGCAGATCCCGAAGCGTGTGGGGGTTTTCACCGAAGAAATACACCAGCCCCCAATGGGTTCCGAACGCGGTGCGCTTGGTCACGGTCTCTTCCAACGGCGCGGTCAACTCGTGGTGCTCGAAGTAAGGATGGTCCTCGGTTTCCGCGGGGATCTCCAGATGACTGACCACACGGCGCCTCGGGTAAACGCCGAAACAGCCGGCGTGCCCTTTCGCGTCCACCACCTCGGTGGGGAAAAACGCTTCGATTTCCTCTTCGCTGGTTTTCGGATCGAACGCCAGCACCAGGCCCTGGTAGGCATTGAAGCCATACGCTCTTTCCAACAGCTCGAACACCTTGAAGCCCGGTGGCCGGTAAGCGACTTCGCCGAAATACATGGTGCCGTCACTGGTGACGAAGTATTCCGGATGAATAAAGCCGGATTCGATGTCGAATGTTTTGATCAGCTTTTCGATTTCCTTGACGATCTGCGGCCGCCAGCTTTCCAACTCGGGCGTGGCCGGCACGAACACCGAATAGCCCAGTGTCACGTATTCGGAAATATTCAAAAAACGGATTTTTCCGTTGTGAATCCATGCTTCGACCGCGAACTCCCAGCCGTCCAGATGGCTTTCCATCAATACCGGAAATTCCTCATCGGGAATGGTGTCCACCTCGTCCGGTGTACGAATCACCCGGTGCCCCAGACAGCCAGCCTTATCAAACGCTTTCAAATGAATCGGATCGTTGGGGTCGCCATCCAGCTTCAGCAAAGTCTGGTTGACTCTTTTCAGGAAACGGATCACATCGTCTCGATCATGGGCTTCTTCAAAAATGCCCACGCGGATGCCGCCAAGTTGCGCACGACGCTTCATCAACGCTTTGTCGCGAAACAGAATCGATTGGCCGTAAAGGCGCGGGTTGTCACGCAGCACCGAGTTGATGGCACCGGCCCATTCCACCGTTTCCTCGAACAAAGGAATGGCCACGTCGACCCCCATTTCCTTGAGCTTCTGGGCGATTTCCAGGGAACGATCATTAAGACGCTCGAAGTTCCAGGACAGAAAAGGAATGTCGTGTTCACGGGCGAATTCCTCGGCCCAATCCGGGGCCACGATGACATAGCGGCGATCAAAATTTTCCACCGCCTCGATGGCGTTGAGACTCCAGCCCAACAGGGCCACGTAGCCTTTTTGCGGATTTTTGTCCGTCATAATCATCTCCTTGGTGGTGCGATGAACCGGCGGCGGGCTGAGCGCCGCGCGGCGGGAACGGACAGCCCACGTCGGATGACAACGGGACTGGCACGGTATGAAAAGACCTTGTGACACCGGCAAACGATACCGGCACGGGGTGTTTTGAGAGCCCCCGGATGAAGCCGTGAAAATCGGGCGAAAAACCGGATTTAATTCCCGGTTTGAGCGGCCTTGTGGGCCGAAAGAATGGAAATCAACAGCGATCAGTTTAACAGAATCGCACGTCATCGGCACGAGAAGGCCCGGCGGCGACGGATTCCTCGCGCCGCTGGGGTATGATGGTGACGCATGCGGCCGTCGGCGCGTTCGGCGGGAAGCCATCACCGGGGAAGTTATGACCATCCGCGACGTCAATCAGCCGGATTCGCAATCAGGCTCTCAACCGGGCGCGCAATCGCATCCGCTCGCGGACCTCATCGACAGGTTCGACACAGCGCTGCGCGGCCTGGCTCAGGCACGCTCGTTTTCGAAGCCGAGCCACATCGGCAAGGTGCTGCAATTGGCCAGCCGTTTGCTATGCCAGCCGGACGGCCCGGCGAGTTTGTTCGAGCGCGCCCAACAGCTGGAGCAAGCCGGCGTTTTCGACGGCACCGACTGGGCGCACCCGGAAATTCTTCAAGCCGACATTACCGTGCAAACCCTGCGTCTGGGCTCCACCGACGAAGTCACCCTGGAATGCCTGAGCGAATTGCGCCTGCTGGCGCTGGCCGAACAACGCCATAGCCACGCCACGCTCTCCGGCGAACAAGCCCATCATTACCTCTCCCAGGTGCTGGCGCTGAACCTTGATTTGCTGTTCGACATCGGCGGCGGCGAGGCCACCCGGGTACGGCTGGGGCGCATGGCCGAAGGGGTACGCCGGGTGTTGCAACTGCTGGTCACCCACATCGGCTACGACAATATTCTGGATCGCCTGATGGGCGAGATCTGGCGCATCCTCGCCCAGAGACCGATCCGCGTGGACCACATCAAAGCGATGATTTCGCAGATCGCCGCCTGCCTGTACGACCCGGACATCGCGGTCACCAGCAGCCGTGGCGCGGACCGCCTGATCAGCGCCCTGTTCGGGCCCACCCAGGCCTCCATCGAAGACCCGGGCCTGGCGGTGTATCAGGAGCGGCTGGCCAGCATGGACGGCCCCGCCCTGCAGCAGGAAGCCGGGGGCTTCGCGCGGGCCATGCACGACACCGGCCTGGTGTCCGCTTACCACCCGGTGTTCATGCGTTTCGCGCTTGAGCACGCTCAGGATCTGTTACCGGTGGCGCTCGGCCTGAGCCCCACCGGCCGCGACGCTCTGGCCTGTTATCAGGAGCTGGTGCATGCCCTGATCCACGGCGCGGTCTACCCGGAAACGCCCCAGGCGGTGTACGGGCTGGCGCTGATGCTGGAGCGCGGCGTGCTGTTCGCGCCACCGGTGGCGCCGGCGCTGTGGCGCCAACTCGACCTGGCACTGTGCGAGCCGGCCCGCGCCGCCATCGAGCTGGCCGCCGGCACCGGGCAGCCCGCCAACGTGCACCTTCTGGCCGCGGTGCTGGGTGTGCTGGGCGTGCCGTTCGGCGTCGGTCAGGGCAACAACCCGACCTGCCAATCGGCCCGGGCCATCTCCATGTGGGCCTACAACGATCCGGATTATCTGCTGCAGATGATTGCCTGGGCGGCTCGCGATGATGATCTGGTGATGCACTTCGAAGGCCAGCGGCTCTCTTCCCGGGAACTGGCCGAAGGCGCCGTGAGCCACTCAGCGCCCATGGATGTGGACGCGGTGTCGGCGGTGCTGGTGCCTCATCTGGATCGTATTTACCACGCCATGGGCGCGCTCTGCGCCGGCCGCGACGACGATCCCCACCGCTGGATCAATCCCGAGTTTCATGGCTGGTGGGTGGGGCGCGGCTTCCAGTTGGCGGTGGATCTGGAAACCGGCGCGCTCAACCATTACGACGCCTTCGTCAGGCATTTCTACGCCAGCTACCATCCGCTCTATAACGGCAACCAGCCGCTGATTCATCCGCAACCGGCGGGCCTGGCGGTCACCGACAGCGCCGCCCGTTTCGTGGGCTGGCACGCCATCACCATTCAGCGCGTCACTCTGGATCAGAACAACGACATGCGGGTGTTTTTCTACAATCCCAACAACGATGGCGGCCAGGATCTGGGCAACGGCGTCAAGGTCGCCACCGAAGGCTTCGGAGAACGCTTCGGCGAATCGTCCTTGCCGGTGGAGGAGTTCGTGTCGCGTCTGTACATCTTCCACTTTGATCCGCTGGAGCCAGCGCACCCGGAAAATGTCGACGCGGACGCGGTCGCCAGCGTGGAGGCCCTGGCGCGGGGCAGTTGGGCGGCCGATCGCTAGGCGGCGGCCAAACATTGTCGTTGCAGGGGCGGGCCCAGCCAGCGACGGGCCTGATTGTGCCCTCCACGCCGGACGCCAAAACCATCAGGTGCGGCGCAAAACACCATCCCGTTCAGCCAAAAGACGTCGTTGGCACGGCCTGCTCCCACGCGACGCTGTAGCCGGGGCTTTTTCGCTTCTCAAAGAACAAAAAAAAGGCGACGCCCGAAGGCGCCGCCTTTTTTCTTCGGCCTCACCGCTAAGCGGCAAGGCCTTCGTGATCCATAATCAGATCGCGACGATGTTCTCGGCCTGGGGACCTTTCTGGCCCTGGGTCACGGTGAACTGTACGCGCTGACCTTCGGTCAGGGTTTTGAAGCCAGAGCCAGAGATGGCGCTGAAGTGAGCGAAAACGTCAGGGCCGCCTTCTTGCTCGATGAAACCAAAACCTTTTGCTTCGTTGAACCACTTAACGGTGCCGGTAGTAGTAGACATAGTATCTATCCTGCTATTTCAAGAGTAATGGTGGCCCGAAAGCGAGCCGTTTGTGCTGGAAGTGGTGCTATTACTTATGAAGAACAGGACGAGGACTACAGAGAGGACATCGAAATGTGAGTTCATAAATATACGGCGTACTTTCAAGCTGAAGCCAGTTTAGGCCCCCCGGTGCTGGAGTCAACGGATATTTTCACTTATTGCGCGCGAATCACCCGATGTGCGCCCCGGCCCGCTTTTTGCTAGGCATATCTTCGTAGATGGGAGTAGAGCGCCTTCCCGGATGCCGGGCCGGCCCCGTCGCCTGACAGCCAGCATGACCAGGAGTATGCGCATGCAAGATAACACCATTCTGAAACTGGCCTACGACATTTCCAGCATCACACGGGACAAAGTGGGCGCCATCGAAGCGATCATGACCACCACCAAGATCCTCGCGCTCAACGCGCGCATCGAAGCCGCCCGCGCCGGCGTGGCGGGCGCCGCCTTTGGCGTGGTGGCCGAGGAAATAGGCAGTGTCTCCACCGAGATCAACCACATCGCCGCCGATTTTCGCGAGGCGGTCGAGGCGCACACCCGGCAGATCGAGGAAGTCGGCGGCAAGATGATGATCGATTTTCGCGGCCAGCGGCTGACCGATCTGTCCCTGAACGCCATTGAGATCATCGACCGCAACCTGTTCGAACGCTCCTGCGATGTGCGCTGGTGGGCCACCGACTCCGCCGTGGTGGCGGCCGCCGAGCAACCGGACGATGCGCAACGGGCGGACTTCGCCAGCTCCCGCCTGGCCACCATTCTGCGCTCCTACACCGTTTATCTGGATCTTTGGATCACCGACGCGCAAGGCCGGGTGGTGGCCAACGGCCGACCGGACCGCTACCCCAATGTCGCCGGGCTGGATGTGTCGCGCAGCGCCTGGTTTCGCCAGGCCATGCAAACCACCAGCGGCGACGAATTCACGGTCGCCGACGTGACCCGCAACGCCGCCCTCGGCGATGCCGCCGTGGCCACCTACGCCACCGCGATCCGCGCCAACGGCGAACAGCATGGCGCCCGCACCGGCGTGCTCGGAATTTTCTTCGACTGGACCCCGCAGGCCGGCGATGTGGTTCGCGGCGTCGGCCTCAGCGACGAAGAGCGCGCCCAGTGCCGGGTCATGCTGCTGGACGCGGAACACCGCATCATCGCTGACTCCACCGGCAAGGGCGAGCTGGGCGATGCGTATCCGCTCAAGACCGGCGACCGGGAGCGCGGCTATTACGCGAACAACAATCGCCTGGTCGCTTTCGCCCTGACCCCCGGCTACGAAACCTACCGGGGGCTGGGCTGGTATGGCGTGATCGAATGGGACCTCGGCGCCGGCGAGAAGCGCACCGCCCTTGAGCAGAACACCGTCAAGACGCACCAAATGGAGGCATAACCGGGAAAATCCGCCTTTGCCGCCGCCCCGCTACGGGGCGGCGGCCACCCCCGGCGCCCCATTTTCGCCAGCGGTCAGAATCGCGGAATCGGGCAAGCTTTGCCGCGCATTCGCCGTTCAGCACAACGCACGATTGCGCTATGGTGCCGACACAGCTGTCAATATCCCGCCCCCTGAACCGGAAAGGACACATCATGCGCACACTCGATTTTGCCAACGGCGATACTCTGCCCATGCTGGGTCTGGGCACCTGGAAATCCAAACCCGGCGAGGTCTACGAAGCGGTTAAGGCGGCCATCAGCCTGGGCTACCGCCATATCGACTGCGCCCATATCTACGGCAATGAAGCGGAAGTGGGCCAGGCCCTGGAAGAAGCCATCAGTGGCGGCACCGTGCGCCGCGAACAGCTGTGGATCACCTCCAAACTGTGGAACAACGCGCATGCCCCCGAAGACGTGCAACCGGCGCTGCGGGAGACCCTGGCCAACCTGCGGTTGGATTACCTGGACCTGTACCTGATGCACTGGCCGGTGGCGCAGAAGAAAGACGCCGTGTTCCCGAAAAGCGGCGCCGATCTGATCGCCCTGGAGCAACTGCCGGTGGCCGACACCTGGGGCGGCATGGAACAACTGGTGGACGCGGGCCTGGCCCGGCATATCGGCGTGTCCAATTTCAGCGTCGCCAAGCTGCGCCGTCTGATCGACAGCGCCCGCATCAAACCGGCGATGAACCAGATCGAGCTTCATCCCTACCTGCAACAGAACGCCATGCTGGAGTTCTGCCAACAAGTGGGCATCCACGTTACCGCCTACTCGCCGCTCGGCTCATCGGACCGGCCCGCCGGCATGAAAGCCGACAACGAGCCGGTTTTGCTGGAGGACGCCACCGTTCAGCGGATCGCGGACGCCCACCAGGCCAGCCCGGCACAGGTGCTGCTGGCCTGGGCACTGCAACGGGGCACCGCGGCGATTCCCAAGTCGGTGAACCCGGAGCGCATGAAGCAAAACCTGGCCGCCGCCGACCTTGCGCTCAACGATAACGACATCGCCGCCCTGGCGGATCTGGAACGCCACCGCCGCTACGTGGACGGCGCCACCTGGGCGCTGCCCGACAGCGGCTACACCGTGGCCAATCTCTGGGACGAATAGCCCCGGCCACGGCGCAACGCGGCGGGCCACCCGGCCCGCCGCCCGTGATCCCTCCTGGACTTAATAATAAGAATCAATAACAATTGGCCACCTGTCCGCTGCCCGTGGCCGCCATGACATCCCGCTCCGACCCGCAGCATCTGTACGCGGAATACGCCAAAAAGGTCCATCGCTATCTCTTTCTCAGAACCGGGGACGAGGAGTTGAGCGCCGATCTCACCCAGGAATGCTTCGCGCGTCTGATCAAACAGAGCCGTCAGCAGACCATTACCCACCCGCTGCCCTATCTCTACACTCTGGCCGGCCGTTTGCTGGTGGATTATCGTCGCCGCCACGAAACCTGGCGCACCGGTGAGCTCGACGACGATACCCTCGGCAGCCTGGTGGACGATGCCGCGCGCCCGGATCTGCTCTACGAAGCACAGCGCAAAATGGCTGCCCTGGAGGCGGCCCTGCAGCGATTGCCGGAGCGCTCGCGTCAGGTCCTCCTGCTCTGCCGTCTTCAAGAGCACACCTACGACAGCGCCGCTCGCCATTTGAATATCTCTTCCAGTTCGGTGCAAAAGCACCTGGCACTGGCCCTGCGTTATTTGATTGATCAGACCGACCCGCATGATTGAAACCACCACCACCCCAGCGCAACGGCGCCGCGCCAGCCAATGGGTGCTGCGCCAACAGCAAGCGCCGCTGAGCGCTCGCCAGCAACGCGCCTTGCGGCGCTGGCTGGCGGCCAATACGGCCCACGGTGAAGCCCTCGCCGAGGCGGAAATGACCTGGGAGCTGGCCGCCGGCCTCACCGGCACCACCGTTACTTTGCCCGCGCCCGCCCGGCCCCGCTGGCGGCTGACCGCGCCGCGTCTGGCCGGCGTCCTGGCGCTGGCCCTGATACTGGTGATCGCCGGCCTGCGGGCGCCCACGTGGTGGAACAACGCCCAGGCCGACTACCTTTCCGAAAACGCCGTGCGCCCTGTGACCCTGGCCGACGGCAGCGACATCGTGCTCGCCCCCGGCAGCGCCATCGCCGTGCGCTACCGGCCCGACGCCCGCGTGGTGGCGCTGCTGCGCGGCGAAGCGCTGTTCCACCCCGCCGCCGTCACCGCCGATGAGCCACGCCCGTTCCTGGTCGACACTGGCGAGGCCAGCGTGACCGCCCTGGGTACCCGATTCTGGGTACGCCGCGATCAAAGCCCGCGGGTCGGCGTGCTCGAGCACAGCGTGCAAGTGCGCCTCGCCGGCCCCGGCCCGGGCCGGCGCGAGCAGCGCCTGGGCGCCGGCCAGAGCGCCCGGCTCAGCCCACGGCATGGCATCCTGCCGCTGCCCGGCGACCCGGCCCGGGCCGCCGCCTGGGCCGGCGGCGTGCTGATGTTCACCGCTACGCCGCTGGCCGACGCTCTGGCACGCATCAACGACTTCACGCCCGGCCGGGTGATTCTGCTGAATCCGCCCGTCCACGAGATTCCGGTGAACGCCCTGTTGCACCTGGACAATCTCGACAGCGGCATCACCGAACTGGCGCGCAGCCAGGGGCTGAGCAGGCTGAGACTGCCCGGCGTCACCTTGCTTTACTGAGCCATTCACCGACCCAACCGCCGGCGCCGACAAACACCACGAAGAAAATTTACCGGATCGGCGGCGCCATCCGTCATACCTCGGGAACGAAAATCATTATCACTAAAATGACGGAAAGGAACCTTTTGGATGTTTGATCTGTTGCCTCGTCGCCACCGCGGCGTCTGGCTTGCCCTGTTGTTGCTGCTGCCGATTGCCTCCACCGCCCAGACCGCCCCGGCACCGGCGGTGCACACCATCAGCCTGCCTGGCCAACCGCTGGCTCAGGCGCTGCTCGACTATGCCAATCAGGCCGGCCTTGATCTGATCATTGGCAACGTGGATCTGGCCGGTTTGCGAAGCCCGCCCCTGCAGGGTCAATACACCGCGCTGGACGGCCTGAGCGCGCTGCTGGCCGGCTCTGGAGTGCGCTACCAGACCCTGCGTAACCCGGACAGCGGCCGCCTTACCGTACGGCTGACCGGCATCACGCCGGTGTCCGGTTCTTCGGACCATCAATTGGAGGGCGTGGTGGTGTCCGCCACCCGCGGGTATAACGTGGCGGGCAAGAGCGCGCGCAAGATCACCGTGATTTCCCAACAGCAGATCGAACGTCAGTTGGCGATCACCGACGATCCCGGCCAGGTGCTGGCCAACCTGATCCCTTCTTTCTCTCCCAGCCGCCAAAAACTGTCCAACAGCGGCGAGAGCTTTCGCGGCCGCTCGCCGCTGTTCCTGATCGACGGCGTGCCGCAATCCAACCCGCTGCGCGACGGCGGCCGCGACAGCTATACCATTGATCTGAGCATGGTCGAGCGCATCGAGGTGGTCTACGGCGCCAGCGCCGAACACGGCCTTGGCGCCACCGGCGGCATCATTAATTTCATCACCAAACGCCCCGAGAAAGAGGGCTTTCATCAGCACGCCGCCGTCAGCCTGACCAGCGACGACGACGTTCAACGCGACGGCCTGGGCCACAAGCTCAACTACCAGTTCACCGGCCAGACCCAGCGCTGGGATATTCTCGCCGCCGCCACCCGCCAGGAGCGTGGCGTGTTCTACGATGGCAACGACCAGGTCATCGGCACCGCCTACCCCGGCGAGATCCAGGATTCCACCAGCTACGATCTGCTGCTCAAACTCGGTTACTGGCTGGACGACAATCAAAACGTCACGCTCACCGCCAACCACTTCGATCTGGAAGGCCACAACGATTACGAGCCAGTCGCCGGTAACCGCGCCGAGGGCATCCCGACCACCGCGCAGCGGGGCGACCCGGAAGGCGATCCGGCGTTCAACCGCGTCACCACCCTCCGGCTCGGTTATTCCCACGGCAACTGGCTCGGTAATGAAATCAACGCGCAGATCTACAATCAGCGCTTTGAAGGCCAGTTCGGTGGGCTCTATTCTGGCTCTTTCCAAGATCCGGACATCGCCCCGGTGGGCGAGCTGTTCGACCAGACCCGCAACGAGTCCGAGAAAACCGGCAGCCAGTTCACGCTCAAACGTCGCGGCCTGTTCAATGACCGTCTTTCAATCGCCACCGGCTTCGATGTGCTCAGCGACGAGACCAGCCAGAAGCTGATTCAGACCGGCCGCACCTATGTGCCGGAAACCACCTACGTCAATTACGCCGCCTTCTTCCAGGGCGACGTCAACGTGACCCGCAAACTGACCGTGTCCGGCGGTGTGCGCTACGAGTACGCGAAACTGGACGTGGACTCCTACCGCACCGTCGCCGCCAATAACGGGGTGCTGGTGGAAGGCGGCTCACCGGACTTCGATGAGACCCTCTACAACCTGGGCCTGACCTATCAGATCACCGACTGGGCGCAACTGTTCACCAGCTACTCCGAAGGCTTCGGCATGGCGGATGTGGGCCGGGTGCTGCGCGGCATCGAGACCGCCGGCCAATCCGTGGACACTTTGCTGGATCTGCGTCCCATCGTTACCGATAACCGGGAGATCGGCGTGCGCTTTAACTGGCAGCCGGTGAGCATTGAACTGAGCTACTTCGAATCCGATTCCGATTTCGGTGAGCGCCTGGTGGAAGAAAACGGCGTGTTCAAAGTGAATCGGGAAAAAGTGGAAATCAAAGGGTTTGAATTCACCGGCGACTGGCACGTCAACGCCGCCCACGATTTGCGTCTCGGCTATTCCCGTTCCGAAGGCAAATCGGACACCAATAACGACGGCCGCGTGGACACCAAACTGACTGGCATCAACATTGCCCCGGATCGCATCTCGCTGGGCTGGAATGCCCGTTGGAGCGCGGGCCTGTCTTCGTTCGTGCAGGCCAATCATTACCTGAGCCGCGACTTCGACGACCCGCAACTGGAATTCGACGGCTATACCCTGGTGGATGCCTCTCTGGTGCAGCGTTTGCCGGTGGGCCGCGTCAGCGTCGGCATCGAAAACCTGATGGACGAGGATTACTTCACCTACTACTCGCAAGCCGCCCGAGCCAGTGACGACTATTACTTCAAGGGCCGGGGCCGCACCTTCACCCTGGGCTATCAGGTCGACTTCTGAAGGCGGCCCGCTCGCCGTCCCGGGACGGCTGGCGGGCGGGCCGCAACGGCGCCCACACCAACTGACGATACGCCTCGCAGCGGCTGCGCCGGCAATGGCCCAGGCGCCGGTATCCGGCGTGCTCGCTGAGCACCGGGTCGGCCAAGCCCAAGGCGTTACCCTGGAAGCTGGACCACGGGTACTCGCCCGGGTCGACCACCCGCCCGGCGCGCACCGGGCTGAGTTCAATGTCGCGGTGGCTGGCCAGCAGCGCGCTTTCACTCGCCATCGCGATCCGATAAAACCCGGTTTGCCAAAGTACGCCACGACGCTCGTAGGTCTGGTTCAGATACGCCAGATAGGCCCCCGCCAACGTGGCCATCAGGCTTTCCACCGCGCCCGGCCGGCTCGCCATCAGACCTGGCCGGCGATCACTGAGCAGCAAACGCACGTGATCGTCCATTAATACATAGGCGTGAACGGCGCAGTTATGACGCCGGGCGGCACGGCGCAGCAGCGCCAGATAGTGATGACGATCCATGTCGAGAAGAAAACAACGCTGCCGGTGCACGCTACACTGGGTGATCTGCCAGGTGGTGGCGGGCAACGTGGCGGTGGCGAGGGCCCCGCCCATGAGTGATTCAGACATACCAAGCGCTCCTTGCTGAGTACATCCAAACGCTAACCGGCCAACCCCGCGCCACCAAGAGGAGATCCCTGGCATTTGGCCGGCGAGATTCACTATCGGTGGCGTCAGTGATGGATTACGAGTGTTCAGTGTTCAGTGTTCAGTGTTCAGCAGGGTGCGCCTTTGATCGGCGGGTCTCGGCTTCATGGCCCAGCGAGCGCAGCATGCGGTGCGAGAGCACCTGGTGGCCACTGCCACGCCCGTGGTGCTCAAAACCAGGTCAGGCCGACGCTGATGATGATCCCGGTAATGATCAACAGCATCAGGCAGTAGCCCATGATGTCTTTCGCCTTGAGCCCGGCGATGGCCAGCACCGGCAGGGCCCAGAACGGCTGCAGCAGGTTGGTCCAGGCGTCGCCCCAGGCCACCGCCATGGCGACACGCGGAATGCTGGCGCCGAGTTCCTGGGCGGCGGGCAGCATCACCGGCGCCTGAACCGCCCATTGCCCGCCGCCGGAGGGCACGAAAATGTTCACCACGCCGGCGCTGATAAAACTCCAGAACGGCAATGAATCGGCGCTGGCGATGGAGACAAAGCCATTGGAGATGGTCCCGGCCAGCCCCGAGTCGGTCATGATCGCCATGATGCCGGCGTAAAACGGAAACTGGATCACGATGCCGGCGCCGCCTTTGACCGCCTCGTTCAGGCTGATCAAAAGGCGCCGAGGGGTGCCGTGCAAAATGATGGCGAGAAACAGGAACATGAAATTCACCACGTTCAGGTTCAGCCCGCCGCTGTTGATGAAATGATTGACCGTCCAGGCCACCCCGCCGGCGCCGATCAACCAGGCCAGCACGCGGCTGTTCTCCAGGTATTCCGCCGGGCGGGTGATTTTCACTTCGCCGGGGTCCGGCTCTTGCAATCTGGCCGGGTCCACCGCCACGCTCTCGCCCGGCGGCGGCAGCATCAGGCGGTTTACCAACGGCACGACAATAAACAGCGCCGCCACGATGGCCAGGTTAAAAAACGCGAAAATGGTGTCGCCGGTGCCGATCACGCCGATGCGATCCTGGGTGAAGTGTCCTTCGGTGGCGATGGTCAGGGGAATCGAGCCGGAAATGCCGCCGTGCCAGACCACGAAGCCGGAATAGGCACTGGCGATCAGCAGTGGATAATGCACACTGATGCGCCGCGCCAAGGCTTTGGCGAACAGGGCGCCGACCACCAGGCCAAAGCCCCAGTTGATCCAACTGGCGATCAACGCCACCAGGGTTACCAGCAGAATCGCCTGGCCGGGGGTGCGCGCCAGCCCGGCCAGGCGGTCCAGAATGCCCTTCACCAGCGGCGTGCTGGCCAGCATGAAGCCGGTCACCAGCACCAGCAGCATCTGCATGGAAAAGCTCAGCAACGCCCAGAAACCATCGCCCCACATGGCGACTACCGCCAGCGGCGTTTGCCGTTCCACCAACAGCGCCGCGACGAACGCCACCAGAGTCAGGATCAACACGAAAATATAAGGGTCGGGAAGGTATCGCTCGACCACACGGACCAGCGGTTTGGCGGCGCGATTCAGCATGGGGCTCTCCGATTATTATGATCATGGCCAGCGGGGGTACGACCAGCCTGGCAGCGCCGCCGCTGTTTGTTTATACGACAAATGGCCAACCCGTAAAACCCTGTACAAATAAGCGCCCAGGCACTGGTCCGGCGCCGACGCCTGGCGCACTATCGAATCGTCACGGGCGCACCACGTCGCCCGGGCCCGGCGCGCCACGGCCTCACGGGCACGGCGCGCGCACCCTGCCTAGGAGTCACCGTATGCCGCTCACCGCCACCGATCCGATCAAAATACTGTTCGCCATTTTGTTGCCACCGCTGGGCGTGTTCCTGGAAGTCGGCTTCAAAGGCCACTTCTGGTTGAACATCCTGCTGACACTGTTTGGCTTCGTGCCGGGCATCATCCACGCGCTGTACGTGATTCTTAAGCACTGATCCGGGCGCGCCGCCAAGGCGCCGCCCGCGAACACGCTTTCACGCAGCACGCTGGCACGCCAAACTCCTGGCCCGCTCGCCGTTTTGGACGAGGTGAATTGGGTCGGGTCCGCGCCCGTCCCGCTTACGGCTCCTGCACCCAGGCACGGGCGGCGTCGGCGTCATCCAGGGCGAACGCTTTCACCTCGATGCCGGGGAACAGTTTGTCCACCACCGGCGCGATGCCCTGCAACCAGCGCCCGTCGCTGACAATCGCCTCGCGGTCAAAGCGCCGCCAGTTTTTCACCGCGAACTTGAAATCCGCCAGTAGCGTTTCCAGGGACATGCCGCCCAGGGAGTGAATTTCCGCGTAAATACGCAGCTTTTCATGGTGCGCGGAGCGTGCCTCGATCTCCGCGATGATCTGATCGAAGGCGGCTTTATCGACGTGGCCATCAATGCGCACGCCCACCACCCGGTCGTCCGGAATACCCATCAACTCAATCACAGGACCTCCTGTCCGCTGTTGATCACACTCTCAACCCTACACCGCTTCGTCGCTTCCATCAGGCCTGATTCACCTGGGCGTCGAGTTCTTTTACCAGCGCCGGATCAAGCTTCATCTGCCGCACCAGCTCTTCCAGGTAAGCGCGCTCCATGAAACTCTGATCATCAATCACCAGGGCGCTGGCGAGATACATTTCCGCGGCGATTTCCGGGGCGGTGGCGGCGGAGGCCACTTCCGTCGGGTCGAGGGGCTTACGCAGTTCCTGATCGAACCAGCGCTGCATCTCCGGGTCCTGGTCCAGACGGGCCACCTCGGCGTCAATCAATTCGCGCTCACGGTCGTCGATGTGGCCGTCCGCCTTGGCGGCACCGATCACCGCCCGCAGAATCGCCTGACCGTGCTGCTCCGCCTCCGCCTCGGGCAGCCGGTCCACGGTGCGCGGTTCCGGACGCACGGCGCTGCCGTCCTGATTGCGCTGGTAGTTGCTGTAGGCTTTGTAGGCGACCACGCCCAGTGCCGCCAGACCGCCATAGGTGAGCACCTTGCCGCCGATCTTTCGCCCTTTTTTGCTGCCCACCAGCATGCCCAGGGCCCCCGCGGCCAACGCGCCGCCACCGGCACCGGACAGCACACTGGAGAGCGGCGAGCCGGAGGCGCCGGGCGGGGAAGCGGAGGCAGCGGCGCCCTGGCCCGCGCCCTTGCCCTCAAGCAGGCCGGCGCCGGATTTAAGCAGTTGATCAATCAGGTTGCGGGTGTTCATAAGGCGCTCCTTTGTCACGGGGGTTACTCAATGCGACAACGGACCTTTCGGATAATTTCTTTTATTCTCAAACACTTAGGGAAAGTCTGTTCACCTTTCCCGTATAATTCCCGGGTCTCAAACCTTCTTCACGAACGCCGATTTCAGTTTCATGGCGCCGATACCGTCGATCCGACAATCGATGTTGTGGTCCCCTGCCACCAAGCGGATCCCCTTCACCTTGGTGCCCACTTTCACCACCAGGGAAGAGCCCTTGATCTTCAAATCCTTGATCACGGTGACCGTGTCGCCGTCTTCCAACGCGGTGCCATTGGCGTCGCGAATCACCGGCTCATCGTCACTGCTCTGGCGAGCGGCGTTCGGGTTCCATTCGTAACCGCACTCGGGGCACACCAGGAACACGCCGTCCTGGTAGGTGAATTGCGAGGCGCACTGTGGGCAAGACGGGAATTCGCTCAACGGGGAGGTCCTGTAGACGGGAAAGCGGAAATCGCTAACGCCCCGCGATGATACGCCCGGATCGCACCCAAGTATGCCACCGCGGCCATCGCTCAGGTCGGGGCCGACTCGCCGGCAAGCGCGATCAGGCCGTCGAGCAATTGCCGGCCGGCGCTGTGCACCTCCTGGATATGACGATGGAAGAAGGTCCGCGTTTGCTCGGTCTGGATCACCAGAACGCCATGCAGAGTGTCGCCCTCGACCAGCGGGATACCCAGATAGCTCTGGAAACGTTCCTCCCCCGAGCCCGCCACGTGGTAGTAATCGGCATGCTCTTGAATAACCCGCGCCACCACCGGCTGACCAGTACGCGCCACCTTGCCGGTGAGCCCCTGGTGATAGCCCAGCCGCTGGCCAATCACACTTTGATTCAGTCCACTGGTGGCCACGATCTCCAGCTCGCCGGGCCGGGCATGAGCGCGATACAGGCTGCACACATCCACTTGCAGAGCGCGCCGGACAGCGTCCACGGTTTGCTTCATATCCAGGGGGTCGGTCACGTTGGTCCTCTTTTAACGGCGGGTATCAGTGTCCTGAGAATAAGCAACTTACATACCATCGTGCTCGAGGCGTGGGCCACGGGCCAATACGCCGAGCAACAGCGCGGCCAGCGCCAACGCCGCGCCCAACAGCACCACGCCGGCCCAGCCGCCGTGTTGAAAGGCGGCGGCGGAGGCCAGCGAGCCGAAGGCACCGCCAAGAAAATAAACGAACATGTACCCGGAATTGAGGCGGTTGCGCACCGCTTCGTCGAGGCCGTAAATCAGATTCAGGTTGGTGATGTGCACGGCCTGCACCGCCAGATCGAGCAGGATAATGCCGATCACCAATGCCACCAGCGAGGTGGCGCCCAGGCCCAGCACCGGCCACGACACCGCCAGCATCAACAGGCCACCCAGGGTGGTCCAGCGGGCATGGCCGCGATCCGCCAACGAGCCTGCTTTGCGGGCAGCCAGCGCCCCGGCCGCGCCGGCAAGACCAAACAAACCGATGGTGGCGTCGGAGAAATGCCACGGCGCGGCGGAAAGCAAAAACGCCACCGAGGTCCACAGCACGCTGAACATGGCGAAGATCAGAAAACCGATTGTCGAACGCACCCGGAACAGCGGGTAGCGCCGGAACAGACTGGCGATGGAGAGCAACAAACGACCATAGGACAGCCCCGCGGATTGGCGGTAATCCGGCAGCATGCGCCACAGCGCCACGGCGTTCACGAACATCAGCGCCGCCGCCACCCAGTACACGGTGCGCCAGTCACCCAACGACGACAGCCCACCGGCCACGGTGCGTGCCAGCAGTATGCCCATCAGCAGACCGCTCATCACCGTGCCGACCACCTTGCCGCGCGCCCGAGGCTCCGCCAGTGTCGCCGCGAACGGCACCAGTACCTGGGCCACCACCGAAAACGTTCCAGTGATCGCGGTACCCACCAGCAGCGTGGTCAGATTGCCGGCGTTGGCGCTGATCAGCAGGCCGAGCCCGGCCAACACCATCATCGTCACAATCAACCGGCGCCGTTCAAACAGGTCACCCAGCGGCACCAGCAACAGCAGACCCACCGCATAACCGGCCTGGGCGGTGGTCACGATCACACCGGCGTGGGTATAGGACAGCGAAAGGCGGTCGGCGATGGTGTGCAACAGCGGCTGAGCGTAGTAGTTGCTGGCGACCGCCAGGCCGGTGGTCACCGCCATCAGGAAAACCAGCGCCGGGCTAAGGGGCGTGGACGAAGAGACAGTACGGGTCATGGCGAGTCCCTGGCCAAAAGTGAAGGGCGGCGATTATGGGCCCGCATAAGGTGCCACACCAATGCATTGTTGCCATGCCGGTGATCGCTAAAAGAGATACGCGAGCCGGCGACGGCTACCCCCAGACCCACAGAATCATTGGCACCGCCACCACCACCAGCAGCAACGACAACGGCAAGCCCAAACGCCAGTAATCGCCAAAGCGATAGCCACCGGGTTCCATCACCAGGGCGTTGGATTGATGGCCAATGGGGGTCAGAAACGCCGCCGACGCGCCCACCGCCACCGCCATCAACAACGGGTCGGAGGGCAATTCCATGTGGCCGGCCAGGCTCAGGGCGATGGGCGCTACCAGAATCGCGGCGGCGGCGTTATTGACCACATTGGAGAGCAGCATGGTGCCCACCAGCACCACCGCGACGATCGCGGCGGCGGGCAATCCCTGCCCCAGGGCGAGCATCTGGTTGGCGATCAGTTCAGCGCCGCCGGAGCTCTCCAGGGCGCCGCCCACCGGGATCATCGCCGCCAGCAGCACGATGATCGACCAGTCGATGCTTTTGTACGCCTGGGCGCTGGTCAACAGGCCAACGATCACCATCGCCACCGCCGCCGCCACCAGAGCGATCGCGGCCGGCAACACACCGGCGACAATCAACACCAGCGCGGCGGCGAAAATGCCGGTGGCCAACAGACTGCGGCGCGGATTACCGATGCGCAGGCCACGGTCGGCCAGAGGCAGACAATTGAGATCCGCGACAAAGCCGCCAATGGCCTCGCCGGTGCCCTGCACCAACAAAATGTCGCCGGCGTTGAAGCTCATCGCGCCGATGCGTTTTTTGACGCGATGCCCCTGGCGGGCCACCGCCAATACGTTGACACCATAACGCTCGCGCAGCTTGAGACGGCTGGCGCTGCGCCCGATCAGCGATGATTCCGAGCCAATCACCAGTTCGGAAACCTGCACGTCGCCGGCACCGAGGTCCTCGCGGCCCTCTTCGGCGGTCTGCTCGGCGATCTCCAGATCGGTGTTGTCGAGCAATTGTTGCAGGCTGTCGGTGTCCGCTTGCAGCAGCAGAATGTCATTGCCCCGCAGCACCCGGTACGTGGACGGTGCCAGTTGCCGGTTTTCGTCGCGGATCAACCCGACCACCGCCACATCGGCGTCATCGCCCAGTTTCTCCAGCAGATCGTGCAACGTGCCGCCGGCGCTCTTGGACTCTTCCGGCAACCGCACTTCGGCCAGGTAATCACCGACACTGAACAGTTCCTGCTGGTCACCGTTTTCCTTGCGCCGGGGCGTCAGCCGCCACCCCACCAGGGCAATGAACAACACTCCGGCCAGCGCCACCGCGCCGCCCACCGGCAGAAAATCGAACATGCCAAAGGGCGCCTCGCCCTGCCGATATGACGCAATGATGATGTTCGGTGGCGTGCCAATCAGGGTGGTCATGCCGCCCAGCAGCGAACCGAACGCCAGTGGCATCAGCAGAATCGAAGGTGAGTTGCCGCTCTGCCGGGACATCCACACCGCCACCGGCATCAACAGCGCCAGTGCGCCAACGTTGTTCATAAAGGCCGAGCACACCGCCACCATGGCGGTGAGCGTGGCCACCTGCACGGTGGGGTGGTTGCCCACTTTGCCAAGAAAGCGGGCGATGATGTCCACCACCCCGGCGTTGACCAGCCCCTGGCTGATCACCAGCACCGCCGCCACCGTCACCACCGCCGGGTGGCCAAAACCGGCGAACACCTGGTCGGCGGGCACCAGCCCGGCCAGCGCCACGGCCAGCAGCGCCAGCATGGAAACCACATCGAAGCGCAGCTTATCCCAGATAAACAGGGCCAGCGTTATCGCCAGCACCGCGAACACAATGGCCTGATCGGTATTCAAACACGTCTCCTCAGGCCGGCGGCAGCGCCGCCGGCCACGCCTTCACCGCGATTGCCCGGACAATAAGCCTCAACGCGGCTCCGGGCACAGAACAAGGCGCCGATCACCGGCGCCGGCGCGCGGCCAGGCCTGTTCGACATCGCCAAGGGGCAGCCGCTCCACATCGATCTCCAGCACCCCGCTCGCCGCGTAATCGAGAATCTCGGCGACGATGTCTCGCATCTTGTCCGCCGGCGGAAAATTGCCGGTGCCACTGCCGATAATGTTCAACCAGGAACCGCGCAACGCCCCCGAAGGCAATGCCACGGTGCGGCCGGCCATCTCGCCCACCGCCACCAGCCGAACCCCGGCCCCTTCACCACCGGCGGCGTGCAGGTTCGGCGAAACCAGTTCGGCGATCAGACTCTCCACCGGCGGCCCCCACACATAATCGACCACCACGTCGATGTCGGCGGCGTGCTCGGCGAAGACCTCGCGCAGGGCCGGCTCCGGCAAGCGCAGATCGATGGTGGCGTCGGCGTCCAGCGCCGCCAGCACCTGCTGGCGCCGGCCGGCGGCGATCACCCGCCCGGCCCCCAACAAGCGCGCCGCCTTGACCGCCATGTGGCCGGCCGCGCCGGTGGCACCCATGATCAATACCGTTTCGCCGGGCGCCATCGCCGCCCGCCACACCAGCGGCAGCCAGGCGGCCAGCGCCGGGTTCACCACCGCCGCCGCCACCGCGTCGTCCAACCCCGCCGGCAGCGGCACCGTCCAGGCCGCCGGCGCCCGCTCCGCCATGGTGCCAAACGGCCGCCGCAGGGTGGAAAAATAAACCCGTTGGCCACGATCATCGACTCCGGTGCCATCCATGCCACACACCACCGGCAAGGTCTTCGGGCTGCTGTAGTGGGTGCCGGCGGCGATCATCCGATCCAGCGGTTTGATTGCCGCCGCCGTGACCTGGATCAGCGTTTCATCGCCGACCAGGCCGGGCTCGTCGAAATCTCCGTAAGCGGGCGTGCTGCCCAGCGCGTCAAGAACCGCCGCTTTCATCGGTACTGCTCCTGGCCAAGAAGAGGGGAAGAAGGCATGGGGGCACAACGCCGGACCAGCCTGTTGGCCCGCGCCGCGGAAGGTTTCAGAGAGCGGATCGGGCGGGGGCGAACCGGCAATATAACGTCACCGGAGCCGGATAAGAAGTTGGGGCCGGCAAGCCGGCGCCAGAACACGTTGGTACAGCCCGGGCGGGTAACTCAGGTACCACGCACCGGGACCGGCCTGCGATTCAGCCAGACACCCAGCGCCAGCGCGGGCAGTGTCAATGCCAGGCTGAGCAGGAACAACTCGCTGTGGTCCAGCGGCACCGGGCCGCCACCGGGAATCGCGAAGCTCATGCCACCCACGATCAGCATGCCACGCAGCGGCCACTGCAGAAGGCGGTGCACGGTCAGATCACCGACCCCGATCAAGTAGCCCTGCATGGCGCTGGCGATCAGCACCACGCCGACCAGCGCCTGGCCGAGCACCACCACGATTTCCTGCCATTGCCCCTGCAGAATCAGCGCCGGGTTGAGCACGAACAGGAACGGCACAAAGTAGATCACGCTGCCCAGCCGCATGGCGTTGAGGCCGGTTTCCATGGGCCGTGCGCCAGACACGGTGGCGGCGGCAAACGCGCCCAGCGCCACCGGTGGGGTAATAAAGCTGAGCATGCCCCAGTAAAGAATGAACAGATGCACCGCCAACGGGTCCATGCCGCCACCCTGGATTAACGCTGGTGCCAACGCCACGGCGAGAAAAATGTACGCCGCGGTCACCGTCATGCCGATGCCGAGAATAAAGCTGGTCAGCGCGCCCATCATCAACAACACCAACGGATTGCCCCCGGCGATGTAGATCAGGTCGTTGGCGATGGTGCCGGAAAGACCGGTCACCGACAGCGCCCCGACCAACAGCCCGACACCGGCCAGAATGGTGATCAGTTCAGCGAACAGTTTGCCCGTGCTGGAAAAAAAGTCGCACACATCGCTCCAGCCCCAACGCTGATAAGGCAGAATCTGATTGATCACCAACAGCAGTGCGGTGGCGTAGAACGGCGCGATCGCTTCCTGGCGCAGATAAAACAGCATCCAGATCAGCAGCACGAACACGAACACGAAGTACCAGCCTTCTTTGAGGGTCTGCCGGAGTGACGGCAACTCCTCTTCCGGCAAGCCTTCCAGTTTATGTTTGGCCGCGTAGGCATCGATCTGGATAAACAACCCCAGATAGAACAACAACGACGGCACCACCGCCGCCAATGCGATGGTGCTGTAGGGAATGTTCAGGAAGCTTGCCATCACAAAGGCGGTGGCGCCCATCACCGGGGGCATCAGCACGCCACCGGTGGAGGCGCAGGCTTCCACGCCGGCGGCGTAGGCGCGGCCGAAGCCGACCCGGCGCATGGCGGGAATGGTGAGCACGCCGGTGGTCAGCACGTTGGTGATCACGCTGCCGCTCATCGAGCCCATCAGGCCGCTGGAAAAGATCGACACCTTGGCCGGGCCACCGCGCACATGGCCAAGAAGCGCAAAGGCCAGGTTGATGAAAAATTTACCGCCGCCGGTTTTCTGTAACGCCACGCCGAACAGCAAAAAGCCAATCACCAGATTGGCGAACGCCTGCAGTGGGATACCAAAAATACTTTCCCGGCTCATGGCGTGGTAGATCGCGGTCTGTTCCGGCGACGAAGGAAAGCCCTGGATCGGCCCGGGCATCAGATCAGCGAACAGCGGATAGGCACCGGCCACGCCGACAATGCACGCCAGCGCCAGCCCGCCGGCCCGGCGCACCGCCTCCACCACCAGCACCCAGAGCAGAAAGCTCATCAGCATGGCGTGGCGCGGCGCCTCGTATTCCCAACCATTATCGAGAATGCGTTCGGCGTTATAAACAAAGAACCCGCACGTGGCCACGGCGATCACAAACAGCAGCACATCGTACCAGGGCACCTTACGCGGCGAGCACCCGGCCCGGACCGGCCACATCACAAACACCAGCGGCAACATCAACGCCACCACGGTGTAGAGAAACTGGCTTTCCACCGCGGTGATGATTTTCAGGTACCCCAGATTCAACACGTAATCCAGGGTCATCAGCGTCAGCGCCACGGTCGCCAGACGCGGAACCCAGAGCCAGAAGCCCTGCAGTTCCCGAATGCCGGACACCTGCCCGGCGGACGGTTCGGTTGTTGATTCCACGGCGTGCTGCTCCTTTCGGTGCGAGCCGCGGCTCAACGAAACACCGGATTCATGCCTTCAGCCTCAAGCGCCTTGGCGCGCGCCGTCATCCAAGCCTTGCTGAACGCCTCTTCGTCGTCCGGCGGGTTGGCACCGGTGAAGGCGTCCCAGGCACTCTTGAGCACCTGCTGGCGCTTCACAAGACGATCCTGGTGGGCTTGCATCTCATCGCTCCAGTGGCCGATTTTTTTGTAATAGGCCACCACTTCATCGTGGAACGGGATCACCCATTTCATGTTCTGCTGATCCAGGGCATAGCCGCTGTTGCCCGGTGCCGCGTCCTTATATTTGTCGAAGTCCTCGATCAGCACCTTGATCAGATTGCCGGCCAGTCCGCTTTTTTCATCCGCGTTGGCGACCAGGATCGGGTACGGATAGCTGGCGCCTACCCAGGGTTTGTCCTTGCTGTACTCACCCGCCGCCAGAGTCACCTGGTGCGGCTGGAAGTAAGGCGCCACCGCTTGCAGCCGCTGCCAGCCTTGTTTGTCGTTCGGGTCGAGACGCGGCCAGACGATGCCACGGGGGCTGGCGGCCAGTTGCTGGGCCGGCGGTGCCACGCTCATGGTGAAAGCGGTGTCGCTCTGATTGGCGATGATGCCATCGAAGGCGCGCCCGTAGCCGGGAAACTCCACCCGTTCCACGTCGTCCCAGGTGAGCCCGCCGAAGGCCAGGAAAGCCTCGGTGCCCAGATTCAAAGCGTCGTCGCCGCGAATGTAGGACACCCGTTTCCCCTTCAGATCGGCCGGGGTTTTCACATCGATGTCACCAGCCACCGCCACGCCCAGCCCGAAGCTGGCGATGGAAGTGGCGATCACGCGAATCGGCTGCGGCCCCCACTTCGGGCCGGCGAACATCAGCACGCCTTCGGAGCCGTAATAGCTGGCGATGCCGCACGCGCACATCGGCACCCGGCCGGTACGCAGGGGCGTCATTCGTGACACGTCATTTTCGCCCGGCAGAATGCGCAGCGAGGTGCCGTACTCGTTCTGTAGCAGGTTGCCCACCGACACCATCTGCGTGTAGCCGGCGGAGCCGGTGCCGTAGGCGGTCATGGCGATGGTGTTGGGAAGGTTGACGTCTTTCGCGGAAAAAGCCACGCCGGGCAGCACCATCAAGGCGCAGAGGAGGGTCAGCCCTCGCTGGATAGTTCTCATTGATCTCTCCCGTTTTGATGTTGTTGTAATAAAAGTCGCATCACGGTTCCGCTGTGCGGAATAAGGGTTCAAATATTGCTATCCGCACCTTATACCTCCATTGCCAACGGGAAACAGCAACAGGGTTTCCCCGAATCATCCATTAGGGACATGCGGAGGGCGTGCGACGGAAATCGCGGCCGAGCGGGCGTGCCGCCAACGGCAGCGAACGCCACCAGTTGTAATACGGTCGGCAACCATTTTAACAGTCGGCGTGAAGATGCTTCGGTATGATGCCGTTAATCAAACGATGGGATAAAAACCGGGCCAGCGACAGCCGTTCCCAAGCCGACCACGCCACCAAATCGCGGACACGTCATGCCTTCCACGCCCACGCCAGAATCCCGCCCACCCGTAGACAGGGACAACCTGGTCACTCAGATCAGCGTGCGCTCGGCCATGCTGACCGGCATCTTTGTGTTGCTGGTGATGTATACCCTGTACTTCGCCGCCACCCTGTTTATCCCACTGATCGTCGCCTTTCTGATCAGCCTGATCTTTACCCCGGTGGTGCGCGCCTTGCGGGTACTGAAAATTCCGCCACCGGTGAGCGCCGCGGTGGCGGTGGTGGCGGTGCTGGCCTTTGCGTTCGGCTCTCTGTACGGCCTGTCAAAACCGGCCGAGCAGTGGCTGCAAAAAGCACCGCAGGACCTGCAGCGCATCGAGCTGAAACTGCAGAATTTGCAAGCACCGATTGAAAAGCTGCAACAAGCCAGGCAGCAGCTCGATCAAATGGCTCCCGGCGAGCAGAACAAGGATAACGGCGCGGGCACTCAATGGTCGCCAGTGCAGTGGCTGCTCAACGGCACCTGGTCGGCGTTGTACGGCATCACCCTGAGCGTGATTCTGCTCTATTTCATGCTCGCCTCCGGCGACACTTTCTTGCGCAAGCTGGTGCGGGTAATTCCGCAATTTCACGACAAACGGGCGGCGGTGGAAACAGTGCGTTTGATTCAAACCAGCATTGCCACCTATCTGGGCACCATTACCCTGATTAACCTGGCTCTGGCGGCGGTGGCCGCGTTGACGCTCTACCTGTTCGATGTGCCCAACCCGGTGCTGTTCGGCGCCATGGTCGGGCTGTTGAATTACGCTCCCTATGTGGGCTCGGTGATCAGCACCACCGTGTTGCTGGCGGTCTGCCTGCTCACCTTTCAGGGCGGGTTGCTGGATATCGTTCTGCCCCCGGCGGTGGTGCTGGCCTTCAACGTTCTTGAAGGCCAGTTCATCACACCCACCATCGCCGGGCACCGGCTGGCGCTGAGCCCGGTGGCGGTGTTTCTGTCGATTCTGTTGTGGGGCTGGATGTGGGGCGTGGTCGGTATTCTGATCGCGGTACCGCTATTGGTGTGCATCAAACTGGTGTGCGACAACATCGAGTCGCTGAGCATCGTGTCAGAATTTCTCGGCCACTGAGCCGCTTCGGCCAAAGGCCGGCGAACAGATCATCGCCGCGCTCGATGGCCAGCCTTGCAGGCCGCTACCACGCCGAGATCCGTCAGGGTCAGCGGGAAGACGCCGGCACGGCGTCGTCGAACCGCTCGGCCAGCCACGCCTTGATGCGATCGGACTCATACAGCCACTCGGTCTCGCCGCCATCCCCGTCAATACGCAGGCACGGCACTTTAACCCGGCCACCGCCTTCGCTCAGCGCCTGCCGGTGCTCGGCGATGTGCTGGGCGTCACGGGTTTCGATGTTCAGCCCGAGGCGGGCAATTTCCTTGCGCACCTTGATGCAAAACGGACACGCCTTGAATTGATACAGCGCCAGTTGCTGGCAAGCCTGATCGATTTCGAGCTGTTGCCGCGGCGCTCGTTGGCGGCGCTTGGGCGTGCTCAGCGTTTCGGCCAGCAGCATCACCGGGGTGAGCAATACGCGCAGGGTGCGGAAAAAGTAGCGAATCACCAGTTTCATAACGGGTCTCGGCCGGGAAGTGAGGAGTCGGGCCACCCGGGCGGGCGGCGGCGCCATGATAGCAAAAAGGCGGGCCGCCGTTTGCCGCCGGTTCAGCGCAGTTGGCTGTCTTTGCTGCCGCGCCGGTTGTACCCCTCCGAGCGCACTTCGGCTTCGTCGCGCTCACTCTGGCAGGCCACGCACAGCCGCACCCCGGGCAACGCCTGGCGGCGCGCCTCGGGAATCGGTGCTTCGCATTCCTCGCAATGGGTCAGGCCGCGCCCCGCCGGCAGCCGGCTGCGCGCGTGCTCCACCGCGGAATCCACGGTGCTGTCGATTTGATCCTGAACGGCTCCGTCACGAGCCCAGCCGGTTGCCATGGTGCCCTCCGTGCGTTCGATGGTGTGATCCGTGCTGTTACCAGCCGATGCCCAGCCCCAGACTGTAGTCGGTTTCGTCCAGGTCTTCGGTGGAGTCCTTGACCAGATCGGTCTCGGCTTTCAGGCTCAGCGACGCCCAATCGGTGAGCATGTAGCGCAGGCCAATGGCCGCGTCCACCGCGTAGCCGCCATCAGCGCCGGTGATCGCCCTGCCGACGCTGCCCTGGCTGAACAGCTCGAAAGTCTTGCCGACCAGAAAACGGTTGTAGTCCCATTGCATGCTCAGGCCGTAGAAATCTTCGTCGTTTTCCTCGGCGTAACTGTATTGATTGTAGCTGAGCAGCCAGGCCAGCGAGAAGACGCCCAGTTCATTGTCCCAGAACTGATAACCCGGGCCAGTGCCCACCGTGCGCCGCCGGCGCACGTCTTCGAACCAATCCCGCTGATATTCATAACGGCCCTGCCAGAAGCGGCTCTCGCTGAGAAAGCGGTCAAGCGCGTACTTGGCGCTCCAGTCCTGCTCGATGCGCTCGCCATCGGCGAACTTGCGGTTGTAATCGCCCTGAATATTATGCCGCCAGGGGCCGTGGCGGGCCTGGTTGTTGAGCGACAGATCGAAGTCGTCGGTGTCGCGCTCGGCGCGCACATAGTGAATGTCGAAATCCAGATCGCCGGTCCACTGAAGGTCCTGAATCAGCGGCTTCGGCCGCAAAATCTGGCTGATGCCGGTCAGCGCCAGAGTGGTGTCGGCGCCGTTTTGCAGCGTCACCGTGCCCGGCTCCGCCGCCCGTATTGCACGGCTCACCTCGCCCCGGCTGTCGGGCCACTGAATCAGCAGAGCCTCGTCGCTCTGCAGGGTGCTGATCATGGCGCGATCGATGGGCACCGAGCCGGCGTAGGGCGTTTCCAAAAGCAGTTTACTGCTGTCCATCAGGACGATCTTGCCGGTCATTCGGTCGCCGTTGGTCAGCCAGACGGTGTCCGCCAGGGCACCGGTGCCGGGCACAACCAAAAACAGGCAGAGAAAAGTACGGAATGAGGGCATGGTCTCGAATCGCGCAAACAATAACGGGGGGCGGGCCGCCACCGGGCTGTGAGGCAGGCATCCGGACAAAGAGTTCCGGCGCCCCACAACAATTTTCATCGGCCGTGACTCAGTCGCGCCCCGGCCGCAGCACCCTCACCACGATCATCATGCAGATCGAAGAGCAGATAAACATGGCGGCGATCACCGAACCGAGGGTTTCCGGCATCAGTGTGGAGAGCGCGCTGAGCAGGCCGGCGACGCCGAACTGCGCCGCCCCCAACAGCGACGCGGCGGTGCCGCCATGGCGCTCGAAGAACTCCATGAAACAGGCCTGATTGTTGGGTGCCACGCCACCCTGGGCGCCCACCGTGATCATCATCGCCGGCAGAAACAGCCACACCGAGGCGCCGGTCCAGGTCATCACCGCCAGCAGCAATACCCCGACGAACTGCACGCTCAGGCAGGTGATCAGGATCTGCCGCGAGGTGAAGCGGTTCAGCACCGCCCGGTTGGCGAGATTCACCAGCAGCATCATCACGATATTGGCCCCGAACAACAGGGCGAACACCGATTCGGACTGCCCGAAGTGCTCCTGATAGATAAACGAAGAGTGGGTGATGAACAGCATCATCACCGAGAACGCGAACGCCTGCAGGAACAGAAACGGCAGTGCCGGGGTGGTGGTGAACACCGACCGATAGCGGGTCAGCAAGGATTCCCGGGGCGCCGGGGTGCTGTTCTTGGGCGCCGCCGAGCGCAACACGAACAGGGTAATCAGAGGGATCAGCCCGAGCGCGTAAACCGCCAGAAACTGGAAAACGGTGCGCCAGCTTCCCACCGCCAGCAATGCGCTGCCAATGCTCGGCGCCACCCCCGGCGCCACCACCATGATCAGGCCAATCATGCTGAACAGCTTGGCGGCGTCATGGCCCCTGACCCGGTCACGCACCAACGCCGGCACCAGCACCATCACCCAGCCACCGCCAAACGCCTGCGCCGCCCGCCACCGCAGCAACGTTTCCAGGGAGCCGGCCTGGCTAACGCCCACGCAGGCGACGATAAAAATGCCCAGCCCGGCGTACATCACCCGGGCACGGCCGATGTGATCCGACAACGGCCCACCCACCAACTGCCCCACCGCCAGGCCGAACACATAGATCGAGAGGCTGCGCGCCACCTCGCCAATGCTGACGCCCAGTGCCTCGGCCATGGCCGGAAAAGCGGGCAGGTAGGCGTCAATGGAGAACGGGCCCAGCGCCATGGTCAGGGCGAGCACAAAGGGCAAAGCCAGGGGATAGGGTCGTGACATGAGAGCGAGGCATCGGCTTACTGGTTGATAATATCAACTATATAGACCGAACCGCTGAGATTCAAGCATTCGTCGCCCCCATTTACGCACCACAATGTGGCGCCGCACGCGCACCAAAGCGGGACGGTGCACCGCGCCACTCTCTCCGCGGCGCCGCCCGGCGCACACCACCAGGCCAAGGCCACCACGGAACACGTCGGGTTTTTCCTACCCGCACGCGCTTCCGGGCCGGCAAGCGGCGCCGACACATCAACTGGCATGCCCCTTGCTGTTTCTCATTCAGCCCAACCAGAGGCACACACAGGGGAAAACAGATGTCGTATTTAATTCCATCGGAATTCGTCACCAAAATGGTGGACGCAGGGGAATCGAAAATTTTCATGGCCACCCGGGACGCCCTGATCCGCGCTTATATGGCCGGGGCCATTCTGGCGATCGCGGCGGTGTTCGCGGTGACCGTGGCGGTTCAGACCGGCTACCCGATCATCGGCGCGATCCTGTTCCCGGTGGGCTTCTGCATCCTTTATCTGATGGGCTTCGATCTGCTGACCGGGGTGTTCGCGCTCTCCCCCCTGGCGCTGTTCGATAAACGCCCTGGCGTCACCCTCGGCGGCGTGCTGAAAAACTGGGGCATCGTGTTCGTTGGCAACTTTCTTGGCGCACTGACCGTGGCAATACTGATGTCGATCGTGTTCACCTACGGTTTTTCCACCGAGCCCAACGGCGTCGGCAAGGTCATCGCCGGCATCGGCGAAGCCCGCACCCTGGGCTACAAGGAATACGGCGCCGGCGGCATGCTGACCATCTTCATTCGTGGCATCCTGTGCAACTGGATGGTGTCGCTGGGGGTGGTCGGCGCGATGGTCTCGACCACCGTCAGCGGTAAGGTGATCGCCATGTGGATGCCGATCATGCTGTTCTTCGGCATGGGTTTCGAGCACTCGGTGGTCAACATGTTCCTGTTTCCCTCGGCGCTGATCATGGGCGGCAATTTCTCGATCGCCGACTACCTGATCTGGAACGAACTGCCGGTGGTGCTGGGTAATCTGCTCGGCGGTCTGGGGCTGACCGGGTTGACCCTTTACGCCACTCACCTGCGCACCGGCCCGAAGCGGGCGCACTGACTCAGGCCCTTATTAAAGCCCCGGCTCCGGCCGGGGTTCACCGGCGACCGCCATGCCTTCAGCCATCCGGCCCAAAACGCTGCGTCTTTCCATCGGCCAGTATTCCAGCCCGGGCCGCAAGCCCATCAACCAGGATTTCCACGGCGCGCGGGTTCCGCCGACGCCATTGCTGCACAGTAAAGGCATCGCCGTGGCACTCGCCGATGGCATCAGCAGCAGTGCCGTCAGCCAGATCGCCAGCCAGGCGGCGGTGGGCGGCTTTCTCGAAGACTATTTCTGTACGCCCGAGGCCTGGTCGGTGAAAACCGCCGCGCAGCGGGTCCTGATCGCCACCAACTCCTGGCTGCACGCCCAGACCCGCCAAAGCCAGTATCGCTACGATCAGGACAAAGGCTACGTGTGCACCTTCAGCGCGGTGATCTTCAAATCCGCCACCGCGCATCTTTTCCACGTCGGTGACGCTGGCGTGTTCGTTTTGCAAAACCAGCGCCTGGAGCCGCTAACGCGCATCCACCGGCTGCACGCCTCCTCGCAGGTCAGCTATCTGGCCCGCGCGTTGGGCGCCGATCAACACCTGGAAATCGATTACCACACGCTGCCGCTAAGCAAAGGCATGGTCTGGCTGCTGGCCACCGACGGCGTGCATGAGTATTTGCACGCGGACACGGTGGCCAACGCCGTGCATCAGCACCGGGACGATCTCGATGGCGCCGCCCGGGCCATCGCCGAGCACGCCTATCAAAGCGGCAGCGACGACAACCTCACCGTGCAGCTGGTGCGCGTTGATGACTTGCCCGACCCGGACGCCGGCGAACGGCTTGAGCACATCGGCCAATTGCCGCCGGCGCCGTTACTGGAGGCGCGGGCGCGCTTCGACGGCTACACCGTGATCCGCGAACTGCACGCCAGCAGCCGCAGCCACGTTTACCTCGCCAAGGACGACCACAGCAGCGCCGTGGTGGCGCTGAAAGTGCCTTCGCTGGATCTGCGTGATGACCCGCGCTATCTGGAACGGCTGCTGATGGAGGAATGGGTGGCGCGCCGGATCAACAGCCCCCACGTTCTCAAGGCGCCGCCGGCGGCGCGGCCACGCCAGGCGATCTATACGGTGATGGACTTCATCGACGGCCAGACCCTTCAACAATGGATGATCGACCACCCCACCCCGGACCTGGCCACGGTACGCGGCCTGATCGGGCAGATCGCCAACGGTCTGCGCGCCTTTCACCGCCTGGAAATGCTGCACCAGGACCTGCGCCCGGCGAACATCATGATCGACGCCACCGGCACCGTGACCCTGATCGATTTCGGCTCCACGCGGGTCGCCGGCCTGGTCGAAGCCGACCCCGCCCGCCACCACGACGCCCTGCTCGGCACCGCCCAATACACCGCCCCGGAGTACTTCCTCGGCCAGCCGGGCAGCGCCCGCTCGGATTTGTTTTCCCTCGGCGTGATCACTTACCAGTTGCTCACCGGCGCCCTGCCCTACGGCGCCCAGGTGGCCAAATGCACCACCCGCGCCGCGCAGAACCGGTTGCGCTACGGCACCGGGCTGCGTGATCGCCAGGACGTGCCGGCGTGGGTCAACGAAGCGGTAAAGCGGGCGGTGCAACCGGACCCCAACAAACGCTATCCGGCGCTCTCGGAATTCCTGTTCGACCTGCACCACCCGCGCCGGGAATTCCTCGCCCGCGGCCCGCTGCCGCTGATCGAACGTGATCCGGTACGTGCATGGCAAGGCATCGCCCTGGTGCTGGCGGTGACCGTGATCATCCTGCTGGCGCGGCTCAGCACCGCCGGCGCCTGAACCCTTCGGTTGTTGCTGACAGGCCCCGTGTCACGCCGCCACCATCCGTTTCGCTCCAGCCGGGGGGCGGCTTAAAGTTGGGTTCTGCGCAGTCGCCACCACCACCCACCCCGGTTCATCGTTGTTGGTACCCGGACCGGTTCCGCTACCTGGAAGCGGAGCTGTGTGGGTGCCTTCCGGGACCCTTTTTGGCAGGGATGCCAAAAACGGGAGCGCCCATGGATGGCTCGAGCGATCCCGGAAGGCACCCGCACAGATGCGCGTCCCGGATAGAAACCTCCCGCATGGATTTCCCGCTAAAGCGCGATGAACCAAAAAAACAGCCAAACCGTTATGCTTGAATGCAGCTATCATTAACGCAACCCGTTACGTATCAGGTTTCAAATTCCAAGCTATAAATAACGTCTTGCCATTGAAGCCTCCCCGCCGTTGATCCGGTATCAGCGAATCACCACCGATGAGGTAAGACATCGCCCGCTCGCCAGCAACGCGATGCCCGGCGAACTGTTGTAGAGTAGGCGCGCTCTTTCCCAGCCAGCCGCCCGGATCGTCCGCCCATGAACTTGCGCCGCACCACGTCATCCCGCCCCAATGCCGTTGTCATGGTGGTGTCCGGCATGCTGGTGTCGCTGGTGACGATTGTGTTCGCGCGCCTGGCCTATGGGTTGATCCTGCCGCCCATGCGCGACGCTCTCGGCCTGAGTTATCGGCAGGCGGGCAATCTGGGCACGATCACGGCGCTCGGCTATTTGCTGTTCGTGCTGTTGGGCGGCGTCGCCGCCAGCCGCTGGGGGGCGCGCAAGGCGGTGATCGGCGGCTTGCTGACGGTGACCCTCGGCTTCACCGGGCTGGCGTTCGCCAACGGCTACCCGGTGATCGTGGTGTTGATGGTCCTGCTCGGCATCGGCACCGCCTTTTGTTTCGCGCCGATGATTTCGTTGCTGGCCACCTGGTATCCGCACCGGCGCGGGCTGGTGATCGGCTGCATGGGCGCGGGCGTCGGCGCCGGCCTGTTTCTGACCGGCCTGCTGGTGCCCTGGCTCAGCGAGTGGCTCGGCGCCCAGGGCTGGCGGGCGGCGTGGGGGGTGTTCGCGGTGATCGGCGCGCTGGTCAGCGTGCTGGTGACGCTCGGGGTGTACGATCCGCCGGCGTTCGATGGCCACCATGAGCAGGCGCCACCGGCGGTGGATAAATGGCGCATCTACGGCAATGGCCGGGTGATCACGGTGGCGGTGGTGTATGGCATCGTTGGCATGATCTACATCATCCAGGCGATTTTCATGGTCAGCTTCGCCGAAGAGTCGGGGCTGGCGCCCACCACCGCCGGCTGGCTGATGGCCATGAACGGGCTGCTGTCGGTGGCCAGCGGCCCGTTGTGGGGCACGCTGTCGGACACCTGGGGGCGCGGCAATGCGCTGTTGCTGTCGATGGCGGCGGTGACCGTGGCCATGGCACTGCCACTGGTGGACCCCGTTTTCCCGTTTTTCTTCGCCCATTTTCTGATCATGGGCTGCGCCATGAACGGCCTGTTCACCATGGTTCAAGCCGCCAGCACCGATCAGGTGGCGCCCCGCCATATTCCGATTACCTTCAGCTACGTGACGCTGTTCTTCGCCGGCGGCCAGTTTATCGGCCCGGCGGTGGCCGGCTGGCTGATCGAAGCCAGCGGCGGCTTTCAGGCCGCCATCGGCTTTTCCTGCGCCGCCTTGCTGGGCGGCCTCTGCCTGACCCTGAGAATCCGCCACTTTCCCGCCGAGGTGGCGGTGTCCTGAGCGCCCGGCTGCCCGCCTCCGGTCGGTCACGGCGCCCGTCACCGCACGGATTCCCGCACGCGCATTGGTGGCGCCGGCCGAGTTGATTAGAATGGGCGGCTTGCCGATGCGCCCGCATCGCATCGGCGCCACACTCTTTACCCGCCCTCGCGGCAACGATGAGCAACACCATGCATAGGAAGCAGACCTCGGCGCCCACCGCCGCCTACAGCGCCAGGCTGGTGCGCTTGCTCGCTACCCTGGAGGGGCGCAAAGCGGCGCCGCCGGCGGGCAGTTTCGCCGAGCGCCTGGGCCGCCTGTTCGACCTGCCCGACACCATCGCGCTGGATCACGCCCGCCAGCACTACCCGGCCGGGCCCTTCGCACCGCAGCCGGATCTGGCGCGACGGCTGCGCGAGGATGCCGATCAACTCCGCGACTCCCAAGTGGCGCGCATCGCCGAAGCCTTCAGCGACGGCGGCAGCGCCGCCCTGCGCCTGCCGCCACCGGAAACCAACGCGGCGGGCCCGTCCTTCAAGCCCTATCAGCGCTTTTACCTGGGCCACCAGCGCCAGCAAATCGCTTCGATCCAACCGTTGCGCCTGCGCCTGCGCCAGGTACTCGCCGGGCTCGGCCCGGAACAGGCGCAACTGGCGGCGCTGGACGCGGTGTTCGACAACGCCCTGGCCGGCTACGGCCGGCGCGGCTTCGATGCCCTGCCCGCCGTGCTGGAGCGGCGCTTCCGCGCGCTCTGGCGCGAGCATCGCGAGCGCCAGCCCGACGCCCTTCAGCAAGACCCGGCCGCATGGCTGGCGCCGGGCGCCTGGCTGCATCGCTTCTGCCAGGAAATGCGCCTGATGCTGCTGGCGGAACTGGAAACCCGGCTGCAACCCGTGCAGGGCCTGCTGGACGCACTGAATCAAGAGGACCACGACCCCCGATGACACCTTTCCTGTTCGCACTGGTCTTTGCCCTGGGCGCCCTCGCCGTGATCTGGGTGGGGCTCGGCTTTGTCGGCGGTCAATTGATCGCCCTGGCCGCCACCCTGCTGATCGCCGCCGTTTACGGGCTCGGTTTTCTCGAGTTGCGGCATTTTCGCCGCGCCACCCGCGGGCTGGCCGAACAACTGCGCTCGCCACCCACCAACCAGGACACCCTGACCGGCTGGCTGGCCGGGCTGCCTGCCGCCCTGCGCGGTGCCGTGGCTCGGCGCATCGACGGTGAACCGGTGGCGCTGCCCGGCCCGGTACTGACCCCTTATCTCACCGGCCTGCTGGTGATGATGGGCCTGTTGGGCACTTTTATCGGCATGATCGTGACCCTGCGGGGCGCGGTCACCGCACTGGAAGGTGGCTCCGAGCTGCACGCCATTCGCAGCGCGCTGGCCGCGCCCATCCAGGGCATGAGCCTGGCCTTCGGCACCTCCATCGCCGGGGTCGCGGCCTCCGCCATGCTGGGCTTGGCGGCGGTGCTCAGCCGCCGCGACCGGCTGCTCGCCACCCGCGAACTGGACGGGCTGATTCAGCAGGGGCTGCGCCCGCTGTCGTCCAAATACCAGCGCCAGGAAGCCTACCGCGCACTGCAACAACAAGCCGGCGCCTTTCCCGCCGTGGTGGAAAGCCTGAACGCCCTGGCCAGCCGCATGGAAACCATGGGCGATCAGTTGGGCAACGCGCTCACCGCCAATCAGCAGCGTTTCCACGACGACATCAACGGCCATTATCAGGCCCTGGCCCGCTCGGTGAGCGACACCCTGGGCCACAGCCTGGCGCAAAGCGGGCGGCTCGCCGCCGAGAGCGCCCGCCCGGTGATGGAGCAAGCGCTGGAGCGTCTTAATCAGCAGGTCGAGCGCACCCACCAGCGTCTCGGCGAAATCACCGACAGCCGCCTGGCCGGCCTCGCCGAACGCTTCCAGGCCACCACCGAGCAAGCCGCCGAACACTGGCGCGCCGGCCTCACCGAACAGCACGCCGCCAGCGACCGGCTGGCGGAATCGGTGCACGCGTCCCTGCAAACCCACAACGATCAGTTCCAGCGCCACGGCGAACAATTGCTGACGCACACCCGCGCCCACCATGAGGCCCTGCACGCCAGCAGCGCGCAGTATCTGCAACAACTGGGCGAGCGCTTTGAACGCACCACCGAACAGGCCAGCGAACACTGGCGCACCGGCCTGCAGGCCCAGCAGCACACCAGCGAACGGCTCGCCGACACCGTCGCCACCTCACTGGCGCGCCAGAGCGAGCAGTTCCAGCAGCACAGCGACGCCCTGCTCAAACAGGTGCGTGAGCAACAGCAGCACCTGCACCACACCAGCGAGCAACACCTGGCCACCCTCGCCGAACGTTTCCAGGCCAGCACCGAGCAGGCCAGCGAAAGCTGGCGCGCCGGGCTCAACGAACAGCAACGCGGCGGCAGCGCTTTGATCAGTGAAATCAGCACCGCTCTGAACGGCCATAATGAACAGTTTCAGCGCACCGCCAGCGAACTGCTCGACGGCCAGCGCAGCGGATTGGACACTCTGGTTACCCAGGTCGGCGACGCACTCAGCCGCCTGCGCGATCAGGAAGCGCAACGGGCCACGGCCGCCGGTGAACGGCTGGCCGACCTGGAACACACCGTCGCCGATCATTTGGCGGCACTGGGCACGGCCCTGGAAGCGCCCATGACCCGGCTGATCGAAACCGCCTCGGAGACCCCCAAGGCCGCCGCCGAGGTGATCGCCAAGCTGCGCTCGGAGATCACCCGCAACAGCGAACGTGACAACGAGCTGCTGGAGGAACGCCGCCGCATCATGGCCGAGCTGGACACCCTGCTCAGCGCCCAACGCGACGCCGCCGGCGCCCAGCGCGAAGCAATTGAAACCCTGATCCGCGACGCCAGCCGGGTGCTCACCGACACCGGCCAGGCGTTCTCCACCCGCATTGATGAACAGGCCGGCAAGCTCGATCAGGTGGCCGCCGAGGTCACCGGCAGCGCGCACGAGGTGGCCAGCCTCAGCGACGCCTTCGCCACCGCCGTGCAGGTGTTCAGCGACGCCAACGACAAGCTGGTGGAAAACCTGCAAAGCATCGAAACCGCCTTGCAGCAATCCAGCACCCGCAGCGACGAACAGCTCGCTTACTACGTGGAACAGGCCCGCGAAGTGATCGACCTGAGCATGACCTCGCAAAAAGACGTGCTCGACACCCTCGGCGCCCTGCGTCAGAGCGAGCCGCCGGCCGACGGGGCACGCTGATGGATGACCTGCACGACCAGGACACCCCCGCCACGCCGGTGTGGGCGATCTTCTCCGACCTGATGGCCGCGCTGGTGGGGTTGTTCGTGCTGTTGCTGGTGTGGGTGATCGGCATCCAGCTTGAATTGAGCCAGTCCCTGGAGCAGGAAAAAGCCCAGCGCCAGGCGGAACAGCAACGCCGCCAGACCCTTGAACAGGCCCTCGCCGACCCGCTCGCCAGCGGCCGCATCTCGTTCCACAACGGCCGCATCGGCATCAACGGCAGCGTGCTGTTCGCGCTCAACGCCGACCAGCTGCAACCCAACGGCGAGGCGTTGCTGCGCACCCTGGTGGCACCGCTGCGCGCCTACCTGAGCGAGCACGACGAACTGCTGATGGTGAGCGGCTTCACCGACGACCTGGCGATTCAGAAAGACAACCCCCGCTACGCCGACAACTGGGGGCTGTCCGCGCAACGCGCACTCACCGTTACCCGCACCCTGATCGCCCAGGGCATTCCCGCGGAGCGCATCTTCGCCGCCGCCTTCGGCGACAATCAGCCGGTGGTGCCCAACCAGGACAACGCCTCCCGCGCCAAGAACCGGCGCGTGGAAATCACCACCGTGCCGCACGCCAGCAATGAGGCCCGCGGCAATGAGTGAAGCAGGCACCGAACAGCAGCTCCGGGCGCTTGAACGCCAAGGCGCCCACCGGCACCGCCCGGCGCGCTTTCGCTACCTGCAAAGCCTCGCCGAACGGCTCGCCGGCGACCGCCAGCCAGCCCCTGCTCAGTTGCGCAAACTGCAACAGGCACTGGCCGATTTCGAAGCGGAATTTCTGAACCAGAAAGCGCACGCCCGGGCGCTGCTCGACGAAACCGGCCACGCCGATGACGCCCACCGCAGCGCCCTTGAACACCATCTGGAAAACGGCGAGTTCGACGCCCTGCGCCGGCTGATCCGCCAGTGGCAACGCACTCCGTCCCCGCTCACCGGCCTGCTCAGGGCCCTGCACAACAGTGACGCCGACCCGGCCCCGGCACCCGCGACCTCCCTGGACGCCGCGCTACAGCAACAACACCGCCTGCTTGAACAGGATGCGCAAACGCCACGCCGGGAACTGAAAGCCCTGCGCCACCTGCGCGACGCCCAGGCCCGCCTGCACACCCGCCAGCGCGTCCACCACGCCATCGCCGACACCCCCGGCGACGCCGGCCCCCTCAACGCCCAACGGCAAGTCACCCGCGCCCTGGAAACCCTACGCGACACCGCCCCCGCCTACCTGGAAAACCTGGCCAACTATATGGATGCGTTGATGGTGTTGGAGAAGTTGGGGAAGAAGAAGTAGGGGAGGGCGGTTTTCAATGTTCAATGTTCAATGTTCAATGTTCAATGTTCAATGTTCAATGTTCAGTGTTCAGTGTTCAGTGTTCAGTGTTCAGTGTTCAGTGTTC
>TARA_R110001606_G_scaffold359994_7_pt1 | contig 57952 bp, 59 predicted proteins | sample TARA_R110001606 | Tara Oceans TARA_R110001606 (sample SAMEA4398315) | marine metagenome | biome: Polar Biome; feature: [SRF] surface water layer (ENVO:00010504); material: water (ENVO:00002006), including particulate matter (ENVO:01000060) such as... | depth 5 m
GAAGCGGCATTCGGCCGGGCTGAGCCGGTACAGGATCGACAGGATCATCGCATTGACCCCGACTGACTTGCCCGAGCCGGTGGTGCCGGCGATCAGCAGGTGCGGCATGCGCGCCAGATCGGCGACATAGGGCTCGCCGCCGATGGTCTCGCCCAGGGCGAGCGGCAGCAGATGCGACGGCTTGTCGTATTCGGCGCTGGCCAGCAGGTCGCGCAGATAGACGGTCTCGCGCTTGGCATTGGGCAGTTCGATGCCGATGGCGTTGCGGTTTGGCACGACCGAGATGCGGCAGGCGCGGGCCGACATGCTGCGGGCGATGTCGTCGCTGAGGGCCACGACGCGGCCATGCTTCACGCCGGGGGCGGGCACCAGTTCGTACAGGGTGACGACCGGACCTGGCCGGATCTGGTCGATCGAGCCGCGCACGCCGAACTCGGCCAGCACGCCTTCCAGCATCTTGGCGTTCTGTTTCAGCGACTCCTCGTCGACCGAGGCGACGCGTTTGGGCGGCTTGGTCAGCATCGACAGCGGCGGCAGGTCGAAATCACCCTTGGGCCGGACGAAGTCGAAGGCGGCCTGACCGTCCTCGACTGCGCGCTTGGACGGTTTGGCCGCCTTGGTCGTGGCGACCTTCGGCTCGGGGGCCGAACGGGCGGGGACCGGGGCCGGCTGGGTCCAGGGCGGGGTCGGATCGTCCCCGACGGCGAGTTCGGGCTCGGGCCGCGGACGCGGTCGGCGCGCGGCGCGGGCGGCCGGGGCGGCGGCCGGGGCGGGACGGCGCAGGCCACGGGCCCAGGCCGCACCCTCGCCCAGATCCGCCAGGCGCAGGCCGACGGCATAGCCGACACTCCACAGGCCCAGCGGCAGGAACAGCAGGGCGGCATAGATGGCCCCGCCGGGGATGCGCAGGGCGGTCAGGGCCGAGATCAGCAGACCGCTGAGGCCGTCGCCCCACAGACCCCCCAGACCCGTGGCCAGCGGCCAGGCAGCGGGCGCGGCCAGGGCCGACAGACCGGCTGACAGGGCCAGGATCCCGGCGCTGGCGGCCAGCGCCTTGATCGGGGTCGGCTTGAGTCTCTGCTGGATGGCGTCGCCGATGGCTCCGGCCAGGCCGAAGGCGACCAGCAGCAGGGCCGCGGGCCAGGCGGCCAGACCCAGCGACTGCATGGCGAGGTCGGCGAACAGGGCTCCGTTGGCCCCGAGCCAGTTGGTCGGCACCTGGCTGGAAGCGGCGTTCAGACTGGGGTCGGCCGGGTTCCACGACAGCAGGGCCACGACCAGCAGGGTCGCCAGCAGGGCCTGCAGCACGCCGCGAAACCGCACCACGAAGGGCGCGTCCCACAGAATGCGGGCGCTGTAGACGGCGCGCTGGCTGAGGACGAGGGCGGCGGACATGGCGAGGCGATCCCCGGGAAACAAAACTGACCGTCCTTGTCACCCGGGCAGGGTTAAGAGGCTGTTTACCAGCCCCGGATCAGCGCGGGATTTCGCGCGCGGAACGGGCCCCGGAAGCTGTGCGACCTCCGCACCACTGGACGGCGCGGCGCGGCGGGGCGACAACCCTCCCCATGAGCACGCCGGATTCCTATGACGTCATCATCGCCGGGGCCGGCATGGCCGGGGCCAGTTTCGCCCTGGCCGCGGCCCAGGCCGGGCTCAAGGTGGTGCTGGTCGATCCGCAGCCGTTCCCGGCCCAGCTGGCCCCGACCTTCGACGGGCGTTCGACGGCGATCGCCTTTTCGACCTTCCGCATGCTGGACGCCCTCGGTCTGGGACCGACGCTGCGACCGCACGCCTGCCGCATGGACCGGATCCTCGTCACCGACGGTCGTCGGCCGGGCGCAGCGTCGAAGGCCGCCTCCCCCGCCTATCTGCGCTTTGACGCCGACGAGATCGGCGACCGCAATGGTGGCGAGCCGCTCGGCTATATGGTCGAGAACCGCCACATCCGCACGGCCTTGGCCGAAGCCGTCACCGCCGCCGGGATCGAGGTCCGGGCCCCGGCGTCGGTGGCCGCGGTCGCGGTCGGCCCGGCCCGGGCGCGGGTAACCCTGGCCGACGGAACGGTGCTGGAGGCCCCGCTGGTGGTCGGGGCCGAGGGGCGTTTCTCACCGGTGCGCACGGCGGCCGGGATCGACACGGTCGGCTGGGGCTACGGTCAGAGCGGGGTGGTGGCCACGGTGCGGCTGGGCCGCGACCACGGCAATGTCGCCCATGAGTATTTCCTGCCGGGCGGGCCGTTCGCCATCCTGCCGCTGACCGATCAGCGTGCCAGTCTGGTGTGGACCGAGACCACGCGCCGGGCCGAGGCGCTGCGCGGCGCGTCGGACGCGGCCTTTTCGGCCCATCTGATGCGGCGTTTCGGCGAGTTCCTGGACGGGGCTACGGTCGAGGGGCCGCGCTTCGTCTATCCGCTGTCGCTGTCGCTGGCCGAGGCCCTGACCGCGCCGCGCATCGCCCTGATCGGCGACGCGGCCCACGGGGTCCATCCGGTGGCGGGCCAGGGGCTGAACATGGGGTTGAAGGACGCCGCGGCCCTGGCCGAGGTGCTGGCCGAGGCGCTGCGGCTGGGCGAGGACATCGGGGCCGAGACCGTGCTGGACCGCTATGCCCGCTGGCGGCGCTTCGACAATGTGGCGCTGGCGGCCGGGTTCGACGCCTTTGTGCGGCTGTTCTCCAACGACCTGCCGCCGGTGCGGCTGGCGCGCGGTCTGGGCATCGCCCTGGTCAACCGGGTCGGTCCGCTGCGCCGGGCCTTTATGCAGGAGGCCGGCGGCGCGACCGGCGACCTGCCGCGGTTGTTGAGAGGCGAGCCGGTCTGATCAGCTATCCTGCACGCCGTACCGAATGAAGGAGAACCCGAACTCTTCGACGTTCTCGATCGCGTTGCGAAGGTAGCCGGTGGCGGAAGCGCTGGCCTTCAGATCCATCTCAAGCGAGCGCAAGACTTCGATTTCGAGCCAGCCCCGAGCATTCATTTCGGCTGTGGCGAAGGCCAATGCGGCGCTCTCGTCGGTGCCCTTGGCCAAGACGTTGAATTCGCGAGGGTCGTCGCCGAGACGAGTAGCGTTGGCCCGGAACACCCAGGTCTGCATCGGGTCAGTCCAGCGTCCGCGCTTCCTCGGGCAGCATGATCGGCACGCCGTCACGGATCGGATAGGCCAGCTTGGCCCCTTTCGAGACCAGTTCCTGACGGGTGCGGTCATAGGTCAGCCGGCCACGGGTAACCGGACAGATCAAGGTCTCGAGCAGGCGCGGATCGACCGAGACGGGGGTGTGGAAATTATCGCTCATGGAACTTTCATACGCTCTGATCGTCCGGCGCGGTAGCGTGGATCAAGGCTCCGCGCTCAAGCAGGCCAAGGGCCGGTAGCGCGAATCAGGAATGCGCCGCGCTCAAGCAGGCCAAAGGCCGGTAGCGCAAACTACTGGATGGAGGGTGGGGTCTCGCCATCGCCGGTATCGGCGGCGTCGATCCGCATCAGGGCGGTCAGGACCTCGGCCCGGTCCAGCAGGCTCATGGCCTCGATCAGCGCCTGTTTTTCGGCCGGCTCGAACGGCAGGGCCATCGACAGGCTGTTGATCAGGGCCTCGGGCGGGGCGGATTCGGCGGTATCCCAGTCGATCTCCAGCCCGCGGTTCTCCAGATAGGCGCGCAGGGCGTCGAGGAAGGGTTCGCGGTCCATCTCCTGATCGGCCGGGGGCGAGATCAGGTCGGCGGCATAGGCGGCATAGTCGGCCCTGACCTGACGATAGGGCCCCTGGGCCGGCAGCTCGGCGGTGACGCGGAAGCGGGCGCAGCCGGTCAGGGTCACCAGATAGCGACCGTCGGAGGTCTCGGCGAAGCTGGTGATGCGACCGACGCAGCCGACCGGAGACAGGATCGGCAGGTCGGCCGGGCCGCCCGCGGGCTGGACCATGCCGAGGATGCGGTCGCCGGCCATGGCGTCGTCGATCATGTTCAGATAGCGCGGCTCGAAGATGTTGAGCGGCAGCTGGCCGCGCGGCAGCAGGATGGTCCCGGGCAGCGGAAAGACCGGAACCACCTGGGGCAGGTCGGCGGCCTTTATATAGCCCTGGGCCATCATCGTTCCCCTAGGCGAACAGGATGGAGGACAGGCGTTTGCGTCCGTCACGGGCGACCTCGGACGAGGGTCCGGCGGCCTCGAACACGGTCAGAAGCTGTTTGCGCGCGGCCTGCTCGTTCCAGTCGCGGTCGGCGCCGACGATGGTCAGCAGATGGTCGACGGCCCCACCGAAATCGCCGCTGGCGGCGCAGGCCGCGGCCAGCTCGAAACGAGCCTGATGGTCGGCCGGATCGGCGGCGACGCGGGCTTCCAGATCGGTGGCCTCATGGTCAGGTGCGGCCGAGGCCAGCGCGAGTTGGGCGCGCACGCTCTGCACGGCGGGTTCGGTCGAGTCCTGCGGGGCCATGGCGATGGTCTGGCGTGCCTGATCTTCATCACCGCCGGCCAGATAGACGCGGGCCATGCCGGCGATGGCCTTCTGGTTGTCCGGCTCGAGGTTGAGGACGTCGGCGAAGGCCTGGGCCGCTCCACCCATGTCGTCGACGGCGAGAGATTCCGCACCCAGCGACAGCAGGTGTTCGATATCGGCATTGGCGCTCTCGCCACCGGTCAGCTTGTCGATGAAGGCGCGGATCTGGCTCTCGGGGACCCCACCCTGGAAGCCGTCGACCGGCTGGCCGTTGACGAAGGCATAGACGGTCGGGATCGACTGGACCTTGAGCTGACCCGCGTAGGCCGGGTTCTTGTCGACGTCGATCTTGACCAGGGCCACCGCCCCACCGGCGGCCCGCACGGCTTTTTCCAGCGCCGGGGTCAGCTGGCGGCACGGGCCGCACCACGGTGCCCAGAAGTCGACGATGACCGGCCGCGTCTTCGACGCCTCGATGACGTCGGTCATGAAGCCGGCGTCGGTGCCGTCCTTGATCAGGTCGTCGTCTTTCCGGGTCGGGTCGATGAGGGTCATGGGCACTCCACAGGCGCGCAGGGAACGGGGCTTCAGGGTTCAGATGGTCGCGAAAGGGCCGGGCATCAAGCGAGAGTACTGAAATCAATCACCAGAGGTGTCCGTTCCAGCCGGTCGAGAAAGCCGCGGAAGGCGGCCTGGTCGAGGGCGGTGGTCGCCGTATTGGTCAGGGGGTGGAAATTGACAATTTCGGCCTCCCACAGTCGCCGATCCAGCACGAAGGTGACCCGGCGGTCGACGTCATTGACCAGCCCAAGGGCGGTGACCGCGCCGGGGCGCACACCGAGGGTGGCCAACATCAGGGCCTCGGGGCCGAACGACAGCCGGTCCGAGCCGATGGCGGCGGGGGTGCGTTTCAGGTCGATGACCGTGTCCTGGTGGGCCGAGATCAGCCACAGCCGATCCTTCCTGTCCTTCAGAAACAGGTTCTTGGTATGGGCACCGGGCAGGGCGGCCTTGATCTCCAGCCCCTCCTCAACCCGGAACACCGGCGGATGGTCGAGCGTGGTCTGGCTCAGGCCGGCGGCGGCCATCCAGTCCAGCAGACCCTCGCGATCAAACAGGGGTGGCTTGTCTTCGGTCATCGGCGTTGTCTAGGTACAGGCATCATCCTCGATACCCGCCGGAGCCTGACTGTGGAACTGGAATGCTATCCGATGACGACGCGGCCGCCCGATCTGGTGCCCGGACGCCAGTCGCGCAACTGGATGGACGCCTTCGCCAGCCGCCATCCGTATCGTTGTCTGCCGCTGACCATGGCCAACACCACCGGCTGGGAAATTCTGTGCCCGTTCGGTTTCACCGCTGAATGGACCGGCGGCCCCAGCCAGGCCGACATCACCATCACGCCCGACCGACCGACGCGCGAGCTGGAGCATTTCGTCACCTCGCATTTTTCGCGCGGCGTCCTGACCATGCATCCCCAGTATCTGTTCCGGACCCCGCCGGGCTGGGGCATGATCTGCTCGGGCTCACCCAATCATGTGAAGGACGGGATTCAACCGCTGACCGGGTTGATTGAAACCGACTGGCTGCCCTTCCCGTTCACGATGAACTGGATCTTCACCCGACCGGGGCGGATCAAGTTCGAGCGTGGCGAGCCGTTCTGCTTCATCAACCTGATCGAACACCGCAAGGTCGAGCAGTTTCAGCCGGTGATCCGCTCGCTGGAATCCAACCCGGTCATGTCCGGTCAGTTCGAGGCCTGGAACCGGGCGCGGACCGACTTCAACAAACGGTTGGCGTCAGGGGATCCGGACGCCGCCAAGGAGGCCTGGCAGCGGTACTATTTCAAGGGCGAGATTCCCGAGGCGCTCGGCGATGCGCCGGACAGCCACGTCAACAAGCGCCGGCTGAAGACACCGCGCGTCGGATAGGGGATCGCCCCCGGCGCGAAACCGGGGGCGACAGGCCTAGTTCGGGCGCGACAGGCGCGGTCCGACGTTCTGGATCACTTCACGGGCGTCGAAGGCATTGGGATCGTCAGCCGGCTTGGTGCCACGGCCCATGACGATCTCGGCCGAGGCCTCGTAGCGGTCGATCTCGCGCACGTCGATATCGCGACCGTACGGATCGCTCCACGGACTCCAAAGACCGCGGTGATAGACCTGCCAGTACGGGCTCCAGTAGCGGTAGCGCTCATAATAGAAGGGGTCGCGGGTGACCCCGTAACGCACATCGCGATCCGTGGCGCGGTTGACGGTCGAGAACCAGTCGTAGCCGTCCTGCACCGTCAGTTCGGCCGAACGCAGCAGCAGGCTCATCTCGACCTGTTCGCGCGTGGTCACTGAATTGCCGGCGAAGGACACCCGGTAGCGATTGGACTCAAGCCGTTGTTCGGCATAGCCGCCGCGCTGCCCCTGGAAGCCGGCGGGCTGGTACGGGGTGGCGGTGGCGCAGGCAGACAGGGCCAGGGCTGCGGCCGCCGCCAGAACCGCCGGTTTGGTGAGCAGATGTCTCATGCAAGGTCTCCTCGAGGGCCCGTAGGGATCGCTGGGAGGAAAACGGGGGCTGGGCCGTCCGGTTCCGCCGCCAGCGCCCGCTAGAGGCGCGACACAATCAACAGGGCGGCGAGGAGGAGGAGGATCCCGGTAAGGAGCCCGAAACCGCGCCGGAAGCGAGGCTCGGCCATCCGTCGGGCCAGCGCCGCTCCACCCAGACCGTAGGCGGACATCGTGACTACGTCCATGCCGATGGTCGCCAGGGCGAACAGCGCCAGTTGCGGTGCCGCCGGGCGGTTCACATCAAGGAAGGGCGGCAGCACGGCGGTGAAGAACAGCACGGCCTTGGGGTTGGCGATCTGAACCATGAAGCCGTCGAGGATGGCGCTGCGGCCGAGCCGGATGGTGGCGGATTCCGGATCGGCGGCGGTGGCGAACACGCCGCGCAGGGCGCGGACGCCCAGCCAGGCGACATACAGGGCACCGCCGATCGAAACGATGCGGAAGGCGGCGGGAAAGGCGATGACCAGCGCCCCCAGACCGAGGGCTGCGGCACCGAACCAGACCAGGGTGGCGGCATTCATGCCCAGCACCCCGGCCAGGGCACCGGCCGGGCCGCGCTTCACCCCGTTGGCGACCGAGAACAGATTGGCCGGACCGGGCGTGGCGGCCATTACGGCCATCACACCCAGAAAGGCGGCGTACAGGTGCGGATCGACGGGCAGAACCATGTCGCCCTGTCGCGGGTGACGACGCTCAGGTCAAGAGGACTCAGTGGTCGGTGGGGGCCGGGGTCGGGCCGATGTCGTCCATGTTGTCGACGGTCGCCTCCACCTCGTCGACGGCATCGATCGCTTGTCCCAGCACATAGTCGGCCATCAGGCCGTAGGTGACCATATGCTCGGGGTCGTTGGAGGCCCAGGCGCCGTTGCGGGCAACGCCGCCGGCCATCGCCATGGCCCCCTGCATGTCGATCCCGGCCAGTGCCTCGGCCGCGACCGCCTCGAGATCGATGTCCGCGAGGGCTTCGGCGGCAATGGCGGTGGCGTGCATGGCCGCCGTGGCGGCAAAGGCGGCGATGTCCGGCTGATACTCGGCCCACAGGGCGGCCATCCGGATCTCGCGCTCGGTTTCAGGCAGGGCCTGGTCCAGGGACAGGGCCGCGGCCCGTTCGCCGAAGTCCTCCATCCGGACCTCGAGGGTCTGGGCGGCGGTTTCAATCGCGGCCTCGGACGGACTCACGGCGTCCTGGGCCACGGCGCTGGACAGCGGCAGCAGGGCGAGGGTGGCGGCGAGTGACAGGGCCTTGATCATGGCGCAGTTCCTTCAGGTTTGATCCGGAAACTCTGCCGAACACTGGTCCGGCTCAAGTGAAATCGCGGTAAGGCGGCGGTGGGACGCGACGTCTAGTTGCCGGCAACCTGGCGCGCGATCGCCGTCCGGGCCCCGGCGCGCATCTGGTCGGGCATGGCTTCGAGGGACTGGCGCACCGCAGTTTTGGCGGCCCCCATACCCTGCCGGGCCGCATCGTCCGGCGCACCGGCGGCCTGGCTGTCGATGAACTGGTCGAAATCGGTGAGGAAGGCGGCGATATCCGGCTGGTAGCGGGCCAGGACGGCGTTGACGGCCGCCATGCCGCGGGTCTGGTCACCACCGGCCCCGTCAACGGCCGCCTCGAACTCGGTGTTCATCTGCGCCATCCGCGCCTTGAAGACCTCGGCGCGGGCCTCGAAGGCGACTTCTTCGGCGGATTTGGCGGCGGCGGCCGGGGCCGCCTGCGGGACCATGCCGGCCAGGGCCGGGGTGGCGAAGGCGAGGGCAGCGGCGAGCGAGAGGGCCTTGATCATCTTACGATTCCTTGAGTTCGGGCCGGAGGATCAATCCGCAGCCGGCTCGACTCAAGTGAAATCGCGGTAAGTCGCCGCCCGCCCGCCCGGGGATCAGCTCCGTGTGCGGGCGTCCCGGCGACCGAGAACCCGCAGGCGCAGCGCGTTCAGCTTGATGAAGCCGGCCGCGTCGCGGTGGTCATAGGCCTGGACGCCTTCCTCGAAGGTGACCAGGTCCTGATCGTACAGGCTGTCGGGGCTCTCGCGGCCGATGATGGTGACATTGCCCTTGTACAGCTTGACCCGGACCGTGCCGTTGACCCGCGTCTGGCTGTGGTCGATCGCCGCCTGCAGCATCTCGCGCTCGGGCGCAAACCAGAAGCCGTTGTAGACCAGGTGGGCATATTTGACGGCCAGTTCGTCCTTCAGATGCATGGCCCCGCCGTCGAGCGTGATCGACTCAATGCCGCGGTGGGCGGCCAGCAGGATGGTACCGCCCGGGGTCTCGTAGACGCCGCGCGACTTCATTCCGACGAAGCGGTTCTCGACCAGGTCGAGGCGGCCGACGCCGTTGTCATGACCGTATTCATTGAGCTTGGTCAGCAGGGCGGCGGGCGACAGGGCCACGCCGTCGATGGCGACAGGGTCACCCTTTTCGAAGGCGATGGTGATGACGGTCGCCTTGTCCGGGGCATCCTCGGGGCTGATGGTGCGCTGATGCACGAACTCCGGGGCCTCGACCGCCGGGTCTTCCAGCACCTTGCCCTCGGATGAGGAGTGCAGAAGATTGGCGTCGACGCTGAACGGGGCCTCGCCGCGCTTGTCCTTGGAGATCGGGATCTGATGGGCCTCGGCGAAGGCCAGCAGGGCCTCGCGCGACTTGAACTCCCACTCACGCCACGGCGCGATGACGTGGATGTCGGGCTCCAGCGCATAGTAGCCCAGCTCGAACCGGACCTGGTCATTGCCCTTGCCGGTGGCCCCGTGACAGACGGCGTCGGCCCCGAGCATGCGGGCGATCTCGATCTGGCGCTTGGCGATCAGCGGCCGGGCGATCGAGGTGCCGAGCAGATACTGGCCCTCATAAACGGCGTTGGCGCGGAACATCGGGAAGACGAAGTCGCGCACGAATTCCTCGCGCAGGTCATCGACGAAGATGTTCTCGGGCTTGATGCCCATCTTCAGCGCCTTCTCGCGCGCCGGGGCCAGTTCCTCGCCCTGGCCGAGATCGGCGGTGAAGGTGATGACCTCGGCGTTGTACTCGGTCTGCAGCCATTTCAGGATGATCGAGGTGTCCAGACCGCCGGAATAGGCGAGGACGACCTTTTTGGGGGCGGTCTTGGCGGTTGCGGTCATGGCGCGGATCCTTGGCGAACGCGGGGAGGCGTATTGAGCGGCTTAAACGGCGAGACGGCCGGGGATGCAAGGGCGGGATTGTGACCGGTTTCGACCGCGCATGCTGGCGTCGTGACCCCGGTGCCCTATGTGTCGAGCCTCGACCCCTGCCGGGAGTGCTGCCTCGTGACCGAACCCGTGACTGATCCGACCGACCTGCCCGCGCCCGCCTTCAATACCGATGTGCCGGGTGCCACGCCCGAACGCCCGCTGACCCCGGCGGCGCGCCGGGCCCTGCTGGAGGCGGCCGAACGCCGAGACCGGGCCGTTGACGTCGAGGCTGCGGTCGAACACGGCGGGCCGACGGGCCTTGAACCGACCCGCTACGGCGACTGGGAGAAGAAGGGCCTGGCCGTCGATTTCTGAGGTCAGGCCGCGTCGCCGCCGCGGGTTGTTACCCTGTGGGGGGAAATCGGCGGCCCGGCTTTCCCCCGCCCGGTGCATCCGGGCCCGGTCGGTGCGTTCGGGGCCTACAAGGGACGATCGTTATTGAGGATCGGCCTGATGCACAGCCTTCTGACGGCGGCGGCTGCCGCCCTTCTGATCGTGGGACCGGCCCAGGCCGGTGAACGGCCGGGCGGCCATGGCGGCGGTCGCGGTGGCGGTCACAACCCGCCGCCCGCACCCTGCTGCGCCCATCCCGGCGGCGGCAATGCCAACGTCAACGTCAACGTCAGTGCCCGGGCCTCGGCCGCATCCTCGGCCTCGTCCTCGGCCTATGGATCGGCCCGAACCTGGAGCGGCGGCGCGGTGCGCGGCGGCGCGGGCGGCGGCGTCATCTATTCCGGCGGCGGCGGCTACTGGGGCGGTGAGCCCCATGGCTACGGCGGTGGAGCCTTCTATGGCGTGATCGGCGTCGACGTCAGCGGTCAGGCCGAACCCAGCCGCCCGTTCGGCTATGTGGTGCGGGGCTTCGGTCGCGACTATCGCACCGTGTCATCAGGGTCGGTGTACGGAGGCCGTCCGGTCGAGGAAAGCCGCTACGGGGCGCGCTACGCAGAGGAGGCGTACCGGGGTTCTTCCTACGAGCAGTCGTCCTACGCGGAGTCCTATTACGAAGAGTCGTCCTATGAGGGCCGCTATGAATCGGAACGGTCCCATGGCGGCGGCGACGATCGCCGCGACGGGCGGGCGTACGACTGTGACTGCGATCCCGCGGGGCCGCCGCCGTACGCCTACGAGCCGACGCCCGGCCCCGGCTATTACGGCGATCTGCCGCCGCCCGGCTATGTGGCCCCGGTGGCCCCGCCGCCGCACCACAACTATCGCCAGGAGCCCGGCGAGCGGGGCTAGACCCTAGACCGCCTCGACGCCGTCCATCTCTCCAGCGATCCGGGCTGCGGCCATCTGCGGATTGGGCGCGGCGATGACGGGACGGGCCACGACCAGATGGCTGGCTCCGGCGCGCAGCGCCTCGGCCGGGGTAGCGACGCGTTGCTGGTCGCCGCGGTCAGCCCCGGTGGGCCGAACGCCCGGGGTGACAACGAGAAAATCGGGCCGTCCGGCGGCGCGGGCCAGGGCCCGGGCCCGGGCGGCCTCCAGCGGACTGGAGACGACGCCGTCGACGCCGCAGTCCAGCGCCTGGCGTACCCGGCGTTCGACCAGCTCAGCGGGGCTGTAGCCATAGCCGATATCGGTCAGGTCGGCCTGGGACAGGCTGGTCAGGACGGTGACGGCGAGAATCTTCGTCTCCAGATCGCCGCGGCCGCGCACGGCCCCCTGCATCACCTGGGGCTCGGCATGGACGGTCAGCAGGTCACAGCCGCCCTCGGCGACCGCACGGGCCGCGCCTTCGACCTGGGCTCCGATGTCGTGCAGTTTCCAGTCCTGGAACACCGACTTGCCCATGGCGCGCAGCTCATGGGCGAAGGCGACTCCGCCGGGGCGGGCCAGCAGGCTGAGGCCGACCTTGTAGCAGGTGACGACGTCGCCGATGTCGGCGACCATGGCCCTGGCCGCCTCGATCGAGGGCAGGTCGAGACCGACGATCAGGCGCGGGTCGCTGAGCAGCGGAGAGGTCATCGACGGGCTCCGGATGACCGGCTAAGGGTTGACGTGAAACACGTCGCGCCCGACCGGGGTGACACCAAGGGTGGGAGAAGCAGGCAATGGACGCGGTCGATCTGGGGGTCAACCTGTTCGTGGCGCTGTTCGCCCTTGTCGATCCGATCGGCAATATTCCCATTTTCGCCGCCGCTACCGCCGGAGCCAGCGCCCGCCAGCGGATGCAGGTCACCGGCCTGCTGTGCCTGTTCATCGTCGGCTTCCTGACGATCTTCTTCTTCAGCGGCCTGACGCTGTTGCAGTTCTTCGGCATCTCGCTGGCCGCCTTCCGCATTGCCGGCGGTATCCTGCTGCTGCTGCTGGGTCTCGACATGACCCGCGGCGACTTTCTCAAGATGTTCGCCGACGCCGATGCTGTGGCCGACGCCGCCGATGTGCGCGGCTATGCCAAGCGTCGCTTCCAGCGGCTGGTGGTGCCGTTCGCCATGCCCCTGCTGATCGGACCGGGCGCGATTTCAACCATCATCATTCAGGCTGGTGAGGCCGAGAAGATCGGCACAGCCGGGACCGTGGCCGCACTGGTCGCCATCGGGGCCGCGGGTCTGGCCACCTTCATCGTCTTCGCCCTGACCGGTCCGATCAGCCGGCTGTTGGGCGATGTCGGTATGACCATCGTCGTGCGCGTGCTGGGCCTGATCCTGTGCGCCCTGGCCATACAGTTCATGCTGGCCGGCCTCGGCGAGGCCCTGCCGGGCATGTTCAGCGGCGATGTGACCGCCCCCTATCCGGCCGGCGGTCACTGAGGGTCCGACCCGACGGGCGTCTAGAGCCGTTTCAGTCGTTTCGCATGTCCGCCGACCATCCGCAGGGCCACGGCGTCCGGCAGCAGCTTGGGCAACAGTGCCAGAAGGTTGTTCATCACTCCCGGCGCGACCTTCGGGCGGTTGGCTTCGCAGGCCCTGTAGCCGACCCGGGCAACATGGTCGGCGCTCTGCCACATCCAGGCTGGATAGGCGGCCGAGACCTGATCGCGTGTGCCGTTGACGTCGTGGAACTCGGTCAGGGTGTAGCCGGGGCATAGGGCGGTGACGTGCACCCCGCTGCCGCGCAGTTCCAGATGCAGGCCGGCCGTCGCCTTGGTCAGGAAGCTCTTGATCGGGCCGTACAGGGTGTCGCCGCCGGTGGCCGGCATCTGGCCGGCCAGCGAGGAAACGTTGAGGATGCGACCGAAGCCGCGCGCGACCATGCCGGGGGCCAGTCGCCGGCACAGGGCGACCGGGGCCGTCAGCATGACCCGGATCATCGCCGCATGCCGGGCCGGATCGGTATTGAGAAAGCCGTCGGTGCAGCTGAATCCGGCATTGTTGATCAGGCCGTCGACGGTCAGACCGCGCGCCGAAAGGTCGGCGACGAGGCGGTCGGGGGCGTCGGGGTCGGCGAGATCGGCGGTCAGGACGGTGACGGTGCAGTCGTGAGCTGCCGTCAGGGCGGCGGCCAGGGCTTCGAGCGGCGCGCGGCGGCGAGCGGTCAGGACCAGATCCCAGCCCTCGGCGGCATAGACCCGGGCCAGGGCGGCCCCGATGCCCGCCGAAGCCCCGGTGATGAGGACCGTCCGCCGCGTGTCGCTCACGCCGGGACCGCAGTCCGGTCCGGCAGGACGATACCGGCAAGGGCCGCCGGATCGGTCGCCAGCAGGTCGGCGATGGTGATGCGCGACAGGGCGTCGGCCGCAGCGGTGTTGGCGACGATCAGGGCCTTGCCGACCTGCCGGGGGATGTGTTCGCCGACCGGACAACCCTTGGCCCCCGCCGGTGGCGAGCCGAGATGGGCGCAGCCGTGGACCGCGCTCAGGACCGTATCGAGGTGAATGTTCTCCGGCCGGTGCAGCAGCCAGGCTCCGCCGCTGGCACCCGGACGGGTGGCGATCAGCCCGGCGCGGGCCAACAGGGCGGTGACACGTCGGACGACGACGGGATTGGTCGGTACCGAACAGGCCAGAACGGCGCTGGCGATGGCCTGAGTGGGCGCAAAGGCGTCCTGGTGGGCCAGATAGGCCAGCACATGGGCGGCGACGGGAAAGCGTTGACTGTCTGACATGGTGTGATGGTGAAGGTAGGACGTCGGCGCGGGTTACACAATCAGCGTCCCTGCAGCCTTTCGGCCACGATTGAACCCGCACTGGAAAGGGACTAAAGGCTCGCCGCTCTTGATGGGACCGCCTTCTGCGGCACCCGGAGGCTGTTCATGGTCGGGGCCCCTCCCCAAGGTGAAGACGGCACCGCCGCCGCCACCTCAAACTCCCAAACACCCGGCGACAAGTCCGTCGCACCGGCCCATCCGCACCCCGCGGCGGCCGGTGAGGGCGGCCACGGCAAGGCGGGCAAGCTGGGCCTGGTCATTGGCGCCGTCGGCGTGGTGTTCGGCGACATCGGCACCAGCCCGCTCTATGCCATGCGCGAGGCGCTGGCCCATTCCCGCAGCGGCGGCGCGGCCGAACTGGCCGTTCTGGGTACGGTCTCACTGGTGTTCTGGGCCCTGATCCTGGTGGTCACGGTCAAGTACGTCTTCTTTTTGATGCGCGCCGACAACAAGGGCGAGGGCGGTACCCTGGCCCTGATGGCCCTGGCCCAGAGGGCCATCGGCAAGCGCTCGACGCTGGTCTTCTTTCTCGGCGTCTGCGGCGCGGCCATGTTCTACGCCGATGGTGTGCTGACGCCGGCGGTGTCGGTTCTGTCGGCGGTCGAGGGACTGGGCGACGCCCCCGGTGTCGCCGGCCGGATGACCCCCTTCATCCTGCCGATCACCGTCGGTATCCTGATCACCCTGTTCATGGTCCAGGCGCGCGGCACCGCCAGCATGGCCCGCGCCTTCGGCCCGATCACCACCGTCTGGTTTCTGGTGCTGGCGTCGCTCGGGCTCTTTCACATTTTCGACGACCCCAGCATCCTCAGGGCCATATCGCCGCACTACGGCGCGCTGTTCCTGATCGACAACGGGATCCTCGGCTTCATACTTCTGGGCAGCGTCTTCCTCGCCGTCACCGGGGCCGAGGCCCTCTATACGGACATGGGCCATTTCGGGAAGGCCCCGATCCGGGCCGGCTGGCTCTGGTTCGTCCTGCCGTGCCTGATGCTGAACTATCTGGGGCAGGGCGCGCTGGTGCTGAGCGATCCGTCAGCGCGGTCAAATCCCTTCTGGGAGATGATCCCACAGGCCATCTACTGGCCGGTGCTGATCCTCGCGACCATGGCCACCATCATCGCCAGCCAGGCGGTGATCACCGGGGCCTTCTCCCTGACGCAACAGGCCGTGCAGCTGGGCTTGCTGCCGCGCATCAAGATCATGCAGACGAGCGAAAGCCAGGCCGGCCAGATCTTCGTGCCGTCGGTCAATCTGGCCATGTTGCTGGGGGTATTGCTGCTGCTGATGCTGTTCCCGACCTCCTCCCAGCTGGCCGGCGCCTATGGCGTGGCCGTGACGGGGGCCATGCTGGTCGACAGCCTGCTGGCGTGGTTCATCGTGCGGCGTCTGTGGAAGTGGAGCCTGCCGGTGAGCATTCTGGCGATCACGCCGTTCCTGATCATCGACCTGGCCTTCTTCGGCTCCAACCTGCTGAAGATTCCGCAGGGGGCCTGGGCTCCGCTGGCCATCGGGGGCGGCATCGTCCTGTTGATGTGGACCTGGGTGCGCGGCACCCAGATCCTGACGGCCAAGACCCGCAAGGACAGCCTGCCGCTGGCCGACCTGATCGAGATGCTGCGCGCCCGGCCGCCGCATCGCGCGCCCGGCACAGCCATCTTCCTGACCTCGGACCCCGACATCGCCCCGGTCGCCTTGATGCACAACCTCAAGCATAACAAGGTCCTGCACGAGAAAAACGTCATCCTGACGGTCCGCACGACCGACCGGCCACGCGTGCGTGAAGCCGACCGCATCGCGCTGGAGCCGATCAGCGACGACTTCAAGAAGCTGACCATCAGCTACGGCTTCATGGAGCAGCCGAATGTGCCCAAGGCGCTCGGACTCTGTCGCAAACAGGGGCTGAAATTCGACATCATGTCGACCAGCTTCTTCCTCGGTCGTCGCTCCGTGATCCCTTCAGCGCACAAGGGCATGCCGATCTGGCAGGATCGCCTGTATATCTTCCTGATGAGAAACGCCGCCAATCCGACCGACTTCTTCCACATCCCTCCGGGTCGCGTGGTCGAGCTCGGAACCCAGGTATCCGTATGAGTGGTGGAACCCCGAAAGGGCGCAGCAAGGGCGGAGACTCCGCCGCCCGTGGACGGCGGATGGCCGATAAGGCGCGCGGTCCGCGACCCGAGCGGCCGCAGCCCGAGCGGCTGGAGCCGGACGATTCCGCCGATATCGGGGTCGAGGCGCGTATCGCCGCCGGCCTGTTGCTGAACGGGGCCCTGATCCGCCGCGGCGGTCTGGACGAGGCCCTGACCCTGCCGGCCGTCAGCGGCCTGCCCGGACCGGACCGCGCCTTCGCCCGTGCCGTGGCCATGGCTGCCCTGCGCCGGCTCGGCGAGATCGATCAGATCCTCAATCACCGCCTGCAGAAATCACCGCCCGAGGCTGTGCGCACTATCCTGCGCATCGCCCTGGCCCAGACCCTGGTGCTGGGAACCCCGGCCTTTGCCGCGGTGTCGACGGCGGTCAAACTGGCCGAACGTGACCCCAAGACCCGGCCCTACAAGAATCTGGTCAATGCCGTGCTGCGCGGCATCGGCCGCGAGGGCCCCGGCCTGACCACCGCCGAATCCAACCTGCCGGACTGGCTCGTCGCCCGCTGGCGTCAGACCTATGGCGACGCGACCCTGGCCGGCCTGGCGCTGGCCGCCCGCGAGGAGCCGCCGACTGACCTGTCACTCAAGCCCGGCGTCGATGCCGCGGCCTTGGCCGAGCTGGTCGAGGGTGACGTCCTGCCGGGCGGTTCGGTGCGCACCGGCCGCCACGGTGACGTGGCCGGCTGGCCCGGTTTCGAGGACGGCATCTGGTGGGTCCAGGACGCCGCCGCCGCCGTGCCGGTCCGGCTGCTGGCTCCGCAGGCCGGCGAGACGGCGCTGGACATGTGTGCCGCCCCCGGGGGCAAGACCATGCAGCTGGCCGCGGCCGGGGCGGTGGTCACGGCCCTGGACCGGTCCGAGGCGCGTCTGAAGCGCCTGCATCGTAACCTGGCCCGGGTCGGGCTGGAGGCCGAGGTTGTGGCCCGTCCGGCTGAGGACTGGCTGGACAGCCGAACCTATGACGCGGTGCTGCTGGACGCGCCCTGCACCGCCACCGGCACTTTTCGGCGCAATCCCGAAGTGCTGCGCGCGACCAAGCCGGCCGAGGTGGCCAAGCTGGCCGATGTCCAGCACCGGCTGCTCGATGCCGCCGCCGAACGTGTCGGCCCGGGGGGGCGACTGGTCTATTGTGTCTGCTCGCTGGAACGTGAGGAGGGCGAAACCCAGATCATCGCCTTCCTGCGCCGCAACCCGGCCTTCCGCGCCGTGCCGGCCGATCCGGCGGCGGTCGGGGCACCGGACGAAGCCCTGACGCCCGAGGGTTGGCTGCGCATCCTGCCGTCGATGTGGGCCGAGCGCGGCGGGGTCGACGGCTTCTTCGTCGCCAAATTGCAGCGGGTCTGACCCGGCGGCGCGGGGGCCGGACCGCGCGTGCGGCGAGGTCACGCTTGCCCCTCGCGGCCAGCCGTCTTATCCCGGGTCCATGTCCACGCCCCTGATCTGCCCGTCGATCCTCGCCAGCGATTTCGCCCGTCTGGGCGAGGAGGTGGCCGCGATCGAGGCCGCCGGGGCCGATTGGGTCCATGTCGATGTCATGGACGGGCATTTCGTGCCCAACATCACCCTCGGCCCGGACGTGATGAAGGCCCTGCGGCCGCACACGACCCTGCCGTTCGACGTGCATCTGATGGTCGCGCCGGTCGATCCGTGGCTGGAGGCCTATCGTGAGGCGGGGGCTGACATCCTGACCGTCCATCCCGAGAGCGGGCCGCACCTGCACCGCACCCTGGGCCGAATTCGCCAGCTGGGCGCGAAGGCCGGCGTCGTGCTGAACCCGGGGACGCCGCTGGCCGTGCTGGAAGATGTGATCGAGCTGGTCGATCTGGTGCTGATCATGTCGGTCAATCCCGGCTTCGGCGGTCAGTCGTTCATCGATGCTTCCCTGCGCAAGATCGAACGGGCCCGGGCCCTGCTGGACGCAGCCGGATCGGCCGCCCACCTGCAGGTCGACGGCGGGGTCACCGCCGCCAATGCCGGGGCCTGTGTCGCCGCCGGTGCCGACGCCCTGGTCGCCGGAACCGCCGTGTTCCGCGGCGGGCCCTCGGCCTATGCCGACAATATCCGGGCCCTGAAGGGAGCCGCGTGAGCCCCCTCGGTCCGTTTGCCCGCAGCGAGGCCGCCGCGCCGCCGGCCGGAGAGATACCCGGTCTGCGCGGTGCGCCGATGCGCACGCCGGTGCGGGCGACGGGGGCGGTGACCGGGCCTGGTCTGTGGCCCGCCATCGCCGGACGGCTGCTGACCCGCCAGCTGTGGATCGAACTGTATGGCCTGCCCGGCTACGGCCTGACCCTCGGGGGCGGCAAGGTGACGGCCTTCGCCGCCACGCCGCGTGACTTCCGCCCCGCCGATCCGGCCCTGGGCAAGAGCATCCTGGGGGGTCGTTTCGCCCTGGCCGGGTTCAACCTCGACGCGCCGGCCCCGGCCGATCCGTGGAACCGGCCCAGTCCGACCCGGGCCTTTGCCGCCGAGCTGCATGCCTTCAACTGGCTGTCCGCCCTGATGCTGGGCGGCGAGCGCGGCGCGCGCGAGGCGCTGCGCCTGACCCTGGCCTGGGATGATCTGTTCAGCCGCTGGTCGCCTTTCGCCTGGCAGCCGGACATCCTGGCCCGACGCGTCTATGCCCTGGCCTGCGCTGCGCGCCGCATGGGCGGGGTGGCGACCGAGGCGGAACGGCTGCGGCTGGCCGAGGGGCTGGGCCGTCAGGCGCGCCAGCTGCTGCGCCCGCCCGGGGGCCTGGCCGGCAAGGCCGAACGCCTGACTGCCGCGGCCGTCGCCGGTTGCGTGCTGGCCGGTCCGGCGGGCGTGTCGATCCGGAAATCCGCCCTGAATCGCCTGCCCCGGGCCCTGAGAGAGACAGTCGGGGTCGACGGCGGTCACAGTTCGCGCAGCCCCGAGGCCGGGCTTGAGCTGCTGCTGGACCTGCTGACCCTTGATGATGCCCTGGCCCAGCTGTCGGAACCGGCTCCCGAGGTTGTGCGCGACAGTATCGCCCGGCTGACGGCGGGGCTGAATGTCCTGACCCTGCCGGACGGCCGGCTGGTGGCCATGCAGGGCGGAGGGCCGTCCACCGTGGCCCGTGTCGCCGCAGCCCGGGCCGATGACGAGACCGCCGCGCCTACTTCCGGTGTCTCGGTGGCCGGGATCGTTCGGATTCAGAGCCCGCTGCTGACCATTGTCGCCGACGCCGCCGCGCCCGCGCGCGGAGCCTGGTCGGCGGCCGCCTGTGCCCAGCCGCTGGCGCTCGAGATTGTCTGCGGTCGTGACCGGCTGATTTCGGGTTGCGGCTGGACCCCCCGCGCTGCCGACCGGCAGGGTCTGCGGCTGACGCCCGGTCATTCGACCCTGACCCTGGGCGAGACCTCGATCGCCGAACCCCTGGGTGGCTGGAAGGCCGAACTTCTGGGCTCGCGTCTGGTCGGCCGGCCGCTCCACGTCGAGTCAGAACAGCGCGACGGCGAGGGCGCGGTCTGGCTGGAGGTGCAACACGACGGCTGGGTGCCGCGCTATGGCCTGCTGCACCAGCGGCGACTGTATCTGGACCAGAGGCTCGACGAATTGCGGGCCGAAGAACGGCTGTATCCGGCTTCGGGCCAGGCCGAGGTGGTGCGCATCATCGCCGCCCCCTACGCGGCCCGCTTCCAGCTGGAACCGGGGGTGCAGGCGTCGCTGGCGCGTGACCGTCGCTCGATCCTGCTGCGCGGTCATTCCGGCCGGGGCTGGTGGTTCCGCACCGACGGCCCGGACGTGGCCATCGAACCGTCGGTCCATGTTGAGGACGGCCTGACGCGACGGTCGCTGCAGATCGTGGTGCGTGGATCGGCCCGGACCGACTCCGAGACCAAGATCCGCTGGAAGTTGAGCCCGGCCGGGGCGGCGGGTGATCCGGTCTAGAGGGTGACGCTGGCGGCCCGGGATGCTAGATGGCCCGCGCCCTCCCCAGCCCCCAATGAACGGACGCCGTCATGCCCGCCGCTCCCGACTTTCCGCCCGCGCCCGACCGGGTCAAACCCGCGCGCGCCCTGATCTCCCTGTCGGACAAGGCGGGATTGAAAGAGGCGGCGCAGACCCTGCACGATCTGGGGGTCGAGCTGGTCTCGACCGGCGGCACGAGGGCGGCGATCGCCGGCTTCGGCCTGCCGGTCAAGGATGTGGCCGACCTGACCGGCTTCCCGGAGATGATGGACGGCCGGGTCAAGACCCTGCACCCGGTGGTGCACGGCGGCCTGCTGGGCGTGCGCGACGCCGCCGCCCACGCCGAGGCCATGACGACCCACGGCATTGGCCCGATCGATATCGTCTGGATCGACCTGTATCCATTCGAGGCCACGGTGTCCGCCGGCGGCGGCTTTGAGGCAGCGGTCGAGAATATCGATATCGGCGGTCCGGCCATGATCCGCTCGGGGGCCAAGAACCACGGCTATGTCGCCGTCTGTGTCGACGCCGAGGGCGTGGCCGAGGTAACGGCGGCCCTTCAGGCGGATGGGGACACCACCCTGGTCCTGCGCAAACGGTTGGCTGCCCGGGCGTTCGCCCGCACCGCCGCCTACGATGCCGCTGTCTCGGGCTGGTTCGCGGGCCAGGTCGGCGACACGGCTCCGGCGCGCAAGACCATCGCCGGCAGTCTGGCCCAGACCCTGCGCTATGGCGAGAACCCGCATCAGACCGGGGCCTTCTACCGCACCGGTCTGGTGCGGCCGGGCGTCGCGCACGCCGAACAGATCCAGGGCAAGGAGCTGGGTTACAACAATATCGCCGACGCTGACGCCGCCTATGAGCTGGTGGCTGAGTTCGACGCCCCGGCCTGCGTCATCGTCAAACACGCCAATCCGTGCGGCGTGGCCATCGGCCATGACCTGCACCAGGCCTATGTGCGGGCGCTGGAGTGCGATTCCGTCTCGGCCTTCGGCGGGGTGATCGCGGTCAACCGGTCGCTGACCGGAGCCGACGCCCGGGCCATCACCGAGATCTTCACCGAGGTGGTCATCGCCCCCGGGGCCGACGAAGAGGCCCGCGCCGTCTTCGCCGCCAAAAAGAACCTGCGCCTGCTGCTGACCGATGGCCTGCCCGACGCCCTGGCTGAGGGCGAAGTGTTCCGCTCGGTGGCTGGCGGCCTGCTCGTCCAGTCGCGCGACCGCACCCGAATCACGGCCCAGGACCTGAAGATCGTCACCCGGCGTCAGCCGACCCCGAGCGAGGTGCGCGACATGCTGTTCGCCTTCACTGTGGCTAAACACGTCAAATCCAACGCCATCGTCTATGCCCGCGACGGCCAGACGGCGGGCATCGGGGCCGGCCAGATGAACCGCCGCGACAGCGCCCGCATCGCCGCCATCCGTGCCGCCGAGGCCGGGGAAGCCAACGGTCTGGCCCGGTCGCTGGCCCAGGGCTCGGCCTGTGCTTCGGAAGCCTTCTTCCCGTTCGCCGACGGCCTGATCGAGGCCGCCGCCGCCGGGGCCACCGCCGTGATCCAGCCGGGCGGCTCGATGCGCGACGCCGAGGTCATCGCCGCCGCCGACGAGGCCGGTCTGGCCATGGCCTTCACCGGGGTGCGCGTGTTCCGGCACTAGGTCTTTGTTTGGGCGCTATCGCTCCCGACGCGGTCGGTCGCTGCTTGAGCGCCGGGTCTGCGATTTCGGCTATTTGGGCGCGGCGGGGACGGCTAGGCTCCGGCCATGGACACACTGGCTTCCCGCTGGGCGAAACTCGCGCCGCACACCACGGTCACCGGGCCGGACGATGACCGGCCGCGCCCGGCGGTGTTGCTGTTTCACGGCTGTGGCGGGCTGAGAGATCATCTGCCCCTTTATGCCGAGGCGGCCAAGGCCGCGGGCTGGCGCGCCTATACCGTCGATTCCTACGCCGGACGCGGCTTCAGCCGGACCTTTGCCCTGAGTGCCGTCTGTACCGGCCTGGTGCTGCGCGGAGCCGAACGGGCCGGGGACGTGCTGGCCACCCTGTACGGCGTGACGCAGAAGCCCGAGGTCGACGGTGAGCGTATCGCCATGGCCGGCTGGAGCCACGGCGGCTGGGGCATCATGGAGGCGATGAGCGCCGACCGTTCGGGACCCGGCCTGACCTTGGCCGATCCCGGCTCGGTCAGCCTGGATCCGGTCATCGCCGCCTATCTGGCCTATCCCTATGTCGGCTTTCTGGCCCGCAACCGGATGCGACCCTGGCGGCACTGTCCCCGGACCCTGGCGGTGATCGCGCGCACCGACCATCTGACCAGTGTGCGCAATGCCCAGCGGGTGCACGACATGGTGCGCAACTGTGGAACGGATATTGAGACCTGGGTCGCCGAAGGCAGCCATTCGTTCGACGAACCGACCACCGCCCCGCCGATGCGTCACGATCCGGACCTGACGGCCGAGGCCGTGCGACGTTTCCGCGCCCTGCTCGAGGATGTGGCGGTTGCGCCGCCGCCTTAGGCCGGCTCGATACGGACTTCGGCGTGGATCGAATTGGCGATGTAGCAGGCCTCATGGGTCCGGTGATGCAGGGCTTCGATCGCGGCATCGTCGGGTCGGGTCTCACCAGAAAACACCACGGCGGGCCGCAGGGTGATCACGGTCATCGCGATCTTGCCACGGGCGTCACGGTCCAGCAGGCCGGTGGCGGCGTCGCGATAGGAGTCGACCACGAGACCGTCCTTGCGGGCGAAGGCCAGGAAGAACAGCATGTGGCAGCTGGACAGGGCCGCCACCAGCGCCTCCTCGGGATCGACGGCGGTGATGTCGGACATCGGGGCCGGGACGCTGGTCGGGGCCGAGGAGCCGCGCACCACCGCCCCGCCGTCAAAGCGCCAGTCGTGGCCGCGCGAATAGAGGTTGTCGGCGAAGGCCTGGTCGTCCCGGGTCCATTCGACGATCGCCCCGTGCGTGCTCATGCCCGTCTCCCCGGTCAGTCGGCCAGGATCGTATAGGTCATCCGCGCACGAATTTCGAAGCCTAGCGACCGATAGAAGGCGATGGTCGCGTCATGGCCGTCGAAGGCATGCAGGAAGACCCCCTCACCCGTGGCGAGGATCTCCGATGTCACCGCCCGCGACAGCGCCGCGGCCAGACCTTGGCCGCGATGGTCGGGATGGGTGCAGACGCCGCTCAGCTCGGTAAAGCCGTCGACACGTAGCCGTCGCCCGGCCATCGCGATCAGTTCGCCGTCCCGCTTCACGCCGATGAAGGGCCCGAGATTGCGCGTCTTCGACCGGAACGGACCGGGTTTCGTCAGGGTCGCAAGCGCCAGCATCGCCGGGGCGTCGGCCTCGGTCAGGGTCTCGAACGGCAGGTCCCGACCGCCGGGCGTCAGGGCCGTCGCCATCATCTGCACCAAGGCGATGCGGCGCGCGACGGTGATGCCCTGGGGCAGGGCGGCGGCGATCGGGCTCCCCTCGACCTCGACCAGACCGGCCTCGGGATGACGGTGCGCCAATTCGCTCAGCCGGGCGACGCTGGCGGGCGACGTATCGGCGGCGGCGAGGAAGACGCCGACTTCGGGATCGATACGCACGGCGCTGGCGTCAGAGTCCGCGGTCGTGAATGACGACAGTCGTGTGGTCAGGGCATTGAAGACGGCGCGGTCGAGGGGGTGGCTCATGACGATCGATCTAGGGTCGAACCGTCGCGAACGAAACCGCGGGTCGTAGTACGAGGTCCGGAAACCGCCGCGACCGTCAGGCGCGCCAGAAGCCCACGATCTTCTTGACCTCGGCCACGACCGGGTCGGCGATGGCGGCGGCGCGTTCCGCCCCATCCTTCAGCACCCGGTCGATCTCGGTCGTATCGGCCATCAGCCGGCGCATCTCGCTGCTGACCGGGGCCATGGAGGCCACGGCCAGTTCGGCCAGTTTCGGCTTGAACACGCCGAAGCCCTGACCACCGAACTCGGCCAGCACCGCCTCGCGGCTCATTCCGGCGAGGGCGGCGTAGATGGTCACCAGATTCTTCGCCTCGGCCCGATCGGCCAGGCCCTCGAGGGTCTCGGGCAGGGGCTCGGCGTCGGTGCGGGCCTTGCGGACCTTGGCGGCGATGGTGTCGGAATCGTCGGTCAGATTGATGCGTGACTGGTCCGAGGGATCGGACTTGCTCATCTTGGCCGCCCCGTCGCGCAGACTCATGACCCGCGGGGCCGGGCCCTGGGTCAGGGGCTCGGGCAGGGGGAAGAAGCCGGGGGCGTTGAAGTCGGTGTTGAATTTCTGGGCGATGTCGCGGGTCAGTTCCAGATGCTGCTTCTGGTCCTCGCCGGTCGGCACCTCGGTGGCCTTGTAGAGCAGGATGTCGGCCGCCTGCAGCACCGGATAGGTGTAGAGGCCGACGCTGGACCGCTCCTTGTGCTTGCCGGACTTCTCCTTGAACTGGGTCATCCGGTCGAGCCAGCCGAGGCGGGCGACACAGTTGAGGATCCAGGCCAGCTCGGAATGAGCACGCACGGCCGATTGCGGAAAGATCACCGAGCGGGCGGGGTCGAGGCCCGAGGCCAGATAGGCGGCGGCGATCTCGCGCGTCTGCGCGGCCAGCAGGGCCGGGTCCTGCCAGACGGTGATCGCGTGCAGGTCGGCGACGAACAGGAAACAGGGCGCGCCCTGCTCCTGCAGTTCGGTGAACCGCTTCAACGCGCCCAGATAATTCCCCAGATGCAGGGCACCCGACGCCTGGATACCGCTGAGGATGCGGCGGGGGCCGGTATAGGCGGGCGGCGGGGCGGCAGGCGCGGTCGGGTCGTACATGCCCGCGCAGATGCCTTACCCCCGACGTGAGAGCAAGGGTCTAGCGGCGGCTGCGCCCCAGCAAGGTCTTGACCTCGGCCACCGTCAACGCCCGGGTGGCGAAGGCCAGGGCGACATAGGTCAGGCCCCCGACGAGCGTTACCAGCACCAGACCCATCTCCTTGGCCCCGTGATCCAGACCGATCCGGGCCAGGGTCCCGGCGACCGGTGCCTCGAACAGCGGCCGGGCCGAGGCCGCCAGGCCGACGACCACGGCGAGGCCGGCGCTGGACAGGCCGATGCGGACCAGACGGGACAGGGCGGCGGTGCCGGGACGGTAATGGTCGCGCCGCCACAGGGTGAGACCCAGCAGGCCGGCATTGGTCCAGGCCGCGGCGCTGACCGCGGCGGCGATGCCCGAGACGCCCATGCCCAGATTGAACAGGGCAATGGCCAGGGTCGCGTTCACAGCCACAGAGACGAGCGCGAACAGCATCGGCGTACGGGTGTCGCGGCGGGCGAAATAGGCGGGGGCGAGGATGCGGATCAGCACGAAGGCGGGCACGCCCCAGCCGAACTGGAACAGGGCCCGGGCGGTGTTGACGGCGTCGATCTGCAGGAAGGCTCCGCGAGTGAACAGGGCGTCGATCAGGAAATAGGGCATGGCCATCAGGGCCGCGGCGGCGGGCAGGGTCAGGGCCATCGACAGGGTCACGGCCTCGTCCATCGAGGCCTGCTGCTGGCCGTGGTCCTCGGAGGCCACCGCGCGCGACAGGCGCGGCAGCAGGGCAATGCCGATGGCCACGCCGACGAGGCCGAGCGGCAGCTGATACAGCCGGTCGGCCGTGGCCAGCCAGGTGCGGCCGCCGGCAACGAAGCTGGACAGGTTGCCGGAGATGAAGACGTTGATCTGGGTCGCCGAATTACCGATCGCGGCGGGGACGGCGGTGATGATGATGGCCTTGACCGGGGCGGACAGGCGCGGCCAGGCCAGACGGATATTGGCCCCGGCCTTGCGCGCGGCCCACCAGCACAGGCCGGCCTGGGCCACACCGGCGACCAGCACGGCCCAGGAGGCGGCGTAGGCGGCCCCGAGCTGGTCGCCTTGGGCGGGGATAACGGCGGCCAGCATGATCAGGTTGAGCAGGATCGGATAGGCCCCGGAGACGATGAAGCGGCCGCGGGCGTTGAGCACACCGCTGAGCAGGGCCGCCACCGCCATACAGGGCAGGTAGGGCATGGTGATCTGGGTCAGGATCACCGCCAGCTTGAAGCGGGCCGGATCGTCGAGGAAGCCGATATTGATGACCGTCATCAGCCACGGCATCGTCAGCTGGGCGATGAGGGTCAGGATGACGGTGGCCGCAGCCACGGTGGCCAGGGCGTCGGTGGCGATCTTGTCGGCCACTTCCGCGCCCTCGGTCTCCAGCGTCTTGGAATAGGCCGGGACGAAGGCCGCGGCGAAGGCCCCTTCGGCGAAGATGCGGCGGAACAGGTTGGGGAAGTTGAGGGCGGTATTATAGGCGTCGGCCGCCGGTCCGGCCGAGGCCCCCAGGGCCGCCGAGATCACCACGTCGCGGGCAAACCCGGCCAGGCGGCTGACCAGGGTCAGACTGCTGAAGATGGCCGAGTTGCGCATCATGCCGCCGCCCTTGCCGGGCTTCGGACCGGTGGCCGGACGATCGTTGTCGATCGAGGAGGCCATCGACGGCAGGGCTGGATCGATCGGCGTGTCGTCGGTCGGTCGGGGGGGCTGGCTCACGGGCGAACGATCCGGGTGAAGGGGCGAACGAACCGCTTAGCGTGGTTCCGGGGCGGGCGATACGGTCCGGCTGCGGCTCAGGTCGGATACATCGCGAACGCTGGCGCGGGCGGGGGTGACGGCGCGTCCGGCCGGAGCGACCAGGCGTTGGTCCAGCACGGCCTCGAGGTCTGCGCGCAGGGCGTCGGTGCGACTGCCGACAACGGGTTTCCGGCCCCGGGTATCGACGACATAGAAGCTGTCCACCGCCCGTTCGCCGAAGCTGGCGACATGGGCCGAGCGGATCGACAGCTTGTGAGCCGACAGAACCCGGGCCAGATCGGCCAGCAGACCGGGACGGTCGGACCCTGACACCTCGATGACCACGGCGGTATCACTGGTCCTGGCGTCGATCAGTACCACCGGGCGAACGTCGAAGGCGGCGCGGCGACGGCTGATCTCGACCGAGGCGGCGGGTTCCGGTGCCGTGTCGCGGCGGGCGGCGGCTTCCAGCCGGGCCAACAGCCGCTTGAGCCGTCGCGGTTCGGTCCGGCCATAGGGAAGTCCGGCCCCGTCCTGGACCTCAAACACATCCAGGGCCGTGCCGTCTCCGGCCGTGGCAACCCGGGCCCCCACCACATCGGCCCCCGCGCCGGACAGGGCGGCGGCGAGGGCGGCAAACAGGCCGGACCGGTCGTGGGCCGCGACGGCGATGCGTGTGGTGGCGGCGTCGTCGTCGGGGCCGGGCGGCAGGGCCTCGACCGCGGCCCCGGCGGACCGGGCCCGCTCGACCAGATCGGGGAATTCGGCGAGCGGGTCGTCGCGACGGACATCCTCACCGCGGAACAGGGCTTCGGTACGGTCGTACAGGTCGCGCATCAGCTGGCCCTTCCAACTGTTCCACACGCCCGGGCCGACGGCGCGGATATCGGCCACGGTCAAAACCAGCAGGGTGCGCAGATGTTCGGGGTCGCCGACCAGATCGGCAAAGGCACGGATGGTGTCGGGGTCGGACACGTCGCGCTTCTGGGCGTAGTCCGACAGGGCAAGGTGGTTGCGCACCAGCCAGACCACCAGTTCGATGCGGCGACTGTCCACGCCCAGCCGCTCGCAGGCGCGGCGCGCGGCAAAGGCACCGTCCTCGAGCTGGCCGCGGTCGCCGCCCTTGCCGACGTCGTGAAGCATCATGGCCAGCATCAGGGCTTCGAAATCCCCGATCAGATGGACGATGCCGGTCGACAGCGGATGGTCGACCTTCAGCTTGCCCCGGGCGATGTCATTGATGATGCCGATGGCCTGGAGTGTGTGCTCGTCGACCGTATAGGCGTGGTACATGTTGAACTGGGTCTGGCCGACGATCCGCCCCCATTCAGGCAGGAACCGGCCCAGCAGGCCGGTCTCGTTCATCAGGGTCAGGACCCGGTACGGCCGCTGGCCGTGAGCCAGGATGTCGAGGAAGGTGCGCGTCGCCTCCGGGTCGCGGCGCAGCGACGGCGTCACCAGCGACAGCGACCGGGTCACCGCCGAAAAGGCGTCCGGATGCAGGTCCAGATCATGGGTGTCGGCGACGCGAAACAGGGTCAACAGCTTGAGCGGGTCGGCGGCGAAGACCTTGGTGCCGGTCACCGACAGGCGGCCGCGATCCTCGACGAAACCCTCGACGCCCAGCTTGCGTCGACGCCCGGGAATCAGGCGCGACAGGCTGAGCGTCGACTTCTGCTGGCGCGCCTCCAGCTTGGCCGACATGGCCCGGGTCAGGGCCCCGACGTCGCGGGCGACGAGGAAATAGCGGCGCATGAATCGTTCAACCGCCGGCTCGTCGCCGCGTCCGCGCCAGCCCATGCGCCGGGCCATTTCAGCCTGGTGGTCGAAGGTCAGCTTTTCCTCGGCCCGACCGACGATCAGGTGCAGGTGGGTCCGCACCCGCCACAGAAAGTCGAACGCCTCCTCGAAGGTGCGGCGCTCGCGGCTGGTCAGCAGGTCGTCCAGCACCCGCGCGCCCAGCGGACTGTCCGGAGCCAGTGAGCGGGCGATCCAGAACAGGGTGTTGAGGTCGCGCATACCGCCCTTGCCGTCCTTGACGTTCGGCTCGACCCGATAGCGCACGGCACCGGACTTCTGGTGGCGGGTATCGCGCTCATCCAGCTTGGCGGCGATGAAGGGGCGGGGGTCAGCCTTGGCGACCTCGGTGCGGAAGGTGTCGATAAAGGTGTCCGTCAACGCGCGGTCCCCGGCCAGGGGGCGGGCCTCCAGCAGGGCGGTGCGCACGGTCATGTCGCTGCGCGCCAGGGCCAGACAGTCGTCGACCGATCGCGTTGACTGGCCGACCTTCAGCCCCATGTCCCACAGCACATAGAGAACGAACTCGGCCACCGACTCGGTCCGGGGTGTGGTTTTCCACGGGCGCAGGAACAGCAGGTCGAGGTCGGAGAAGGGGGCGAGGACACCGCGCCCGTAGCCCCCGACCGCGATCAGGGAAAGACGCTCGGCCTCGGTTGGATTGGGGGCCGGATACAGGACCTCGGTGGTGAACTGCCAAAGCGCCAGCAGCAAGTCGTCGGCGGCGGCGCAGTAGAGCCGGGCGACCTCGACACCGGGCAGGCCGGCGGTCAGTCGTGCGGCGACCTTGGTCCGCGCGGCCTGATAGTGTTGCCCCAGCAATCCGGCGACGGTGGCGCGGACGTCGGGCGTATCGACGGCGGCGGCGAGCGGACCGGCGAGGGGATGGGTCACCGGCCGGCCAGACCCTTGAGCCGGTACAGGGCCTCCAGAGCCTCGCGCGGGCTCAGGGAGTCGGGGTCGATGCCGATCAGGGCCTCATCCACCGCTGAGGCGCGAATCGGTGCGGCCGCAGGGTCGGCAATGGCGAACAGGGGCAGGTCGTCGAGCCGGACGTGGGCAGCCTTGTCGGTCTCGAGCCGGTCCAGAACCTCACGGGCCCGGGAGACAACAGCGGCGGGAACCCCGGCCAGCTTGGCGACCTGCACGCCATAGGAGCGGTCCGCAGCCCCGGGCGCGGCCTCGTGCAGAAAGACCAGTTCGCCATTCCACTCGCGCGCCCGCATCGACAGGTTGCAGACGTGGTCGAGCCGGTCCTCCAGCCGCGCCAGCTCGTGATAGTGGGTGGCGAACAGGGTGCGGGCGCGGTTGTGGTCGTGCAGGGCCTCGGCCGTGGCCCAGGCGATGGCCAGACCGTCATAGGTGGCGGTGCCGCGGCCGATCTCGTCCAGCACCACAAAGGACCGGTCGGTGGCCTGGGTCAGGATGGCGGCGGTCTCGACCATCTCCATCATGAAGGTCGAGCGGCCCCGGGCCAGATCGTCGCCGGCTCCGACGCGACTGAACAGCCGGTCGACCACGCCCAGCCGCATGGACCGGGCCGGCACAAAGGCACCGGCCTGGGCCAGCACCACCAGCAGGGCGTTCTGGCGCAGGAAGGTCGACTTGCCCGCCATGTTGGGGCCGGTGACGATCGACAGCCGGGCCCCGGCGCGGTCGCCGGTGGTGGCGTCCGACCCGTCCAGCGCACAGTCATTGGGCGTATAGGGGTCACCGGCGGCCTTGACCGCGGCCTCGACCACCGGATGACGGCCGCCTTCAACCTGGAAACCGGTGCTGTCGTCGAGGATCGGGCGCACAGCCCCGACCTCGGCGGCCCATTCGGCCAGGGCGGCGTGGGCGTCCAGCTCGGCCAGGGCCTCGGCCACGGCCTGCAGCGGCTGGGCCAGTTCCTGCACCGTCCGCCGCCAAGTCTCGAACGTCTCGCCCTCGATAGCCAGGGCGCGATGTCCGGCCTGGCTGATTTTGGCGTCCAGCTCCGACAGTTCGACGGTGGTGAACCGCACCTGGTTGGCCAGGGTTTGGCGATGGATGAAAGGACTGTCGGGACCGCCCCGCATCAGTGGCTCGGCATGTTTGGCCGTGGTCTCGAGGAAATAGCCGAGCACGGCATTGTGGCGCACCTTGAACGGTACCCCGGCCTCACGCTGGGCCCGAGCCTCGAGATCGGCGACGACCCGGCGACTGTCGTCGCGCAGGCGGCGGGCCTCGTCCAGTTCGGGTCTGTGGTCGGGGCGGACGAAACCGCCGTCACGGGCCAGATGCGACGGCTCGTCGACCAGACCGTCGACCAGGCCGGCCAGCAGATGGTCGACCTGAGGCGTCAGGGTCAGGCTGTCGAGACAGGCGGTGATACGGGCGGACGGCCCGGTCAGAGGGTCGCGAGCGCTGGCGAACAGGCCGGCCAGACCCTGGGCCGTGGTCAGGCCCGAGCGGATCGCCGCCAGATCGCGCGGCCCGCCCCGGCCCAGTGCCAGACGCGAGGTGGCCCGGGCCACATCGGCCGAGGCCTTGAGGGCGTCGCGCAGGTCGCGGCGCAGGTCGCGGCGCTCCAGCAGCCATTCGACAGCGTCGAGGCCGTGGTTGATGGTGGCCACGTCGCGCAGCGGCCGGGCGATGCGCTCGGCCAGCGCCCGCGCCCCGCCCGAGGTCACGGTGCGGTCGATACAGGCCAGCAGCGAGCCGTCGCGCTCGCCGCGCTGGGTGCGGTCGATCTCGAGACTGAGCCGGGTCGCTGGGTCGATGGCCAGAAAACCGGCTTCGCCCGAACGCCGCGGCGGGGCCAGGGCCGGGATCTTGCCGGCCTGGGTGGTCTCCAGATAGGCGGCCACCAGCCCCAGAGCTGAGACCTCGGCCTCTTCGAAAGCGCCGAACCCGTCCAGAGAGGCGACCCCGTACAGCCGCTCGACCCGAACCCGGGCCCCGACCGGTTCGGCCAAGGCCTGGGCCAAGGCCTGGACCACGCCACCGCAACCATCCAGCGCCGACTGGGCTTCGGGATCGGAGAACAGCCGGTCCGGCACCAACACCTCGCTGGGGCGGAATGCGGCCAGGGTCGCGCCCAGATCGGCCAGGTCACAGGCCACGGCGTCGACGGTGCCGGCCGACAGTTCGACCACGGCTACCGCCGCCCGGCCCTTGCGCACCGACACCGCCGCCAGCCGGTTGGCTCCGCGCGCGTCCAGCAGGGTGTCCTCGGTCAGGGTGCCGGGGGTGACGACCCGCACCACCTCGCGTTTGACCACGGCCTTGGAACCGCGCTTGCGCGCCTCGGCCGGCGCCTCGACCTGTTCGCAGATGGCGGCCTTGAAGCCCTGGCGGATCAGCCGGGCCAGATAGCCCTCCAGCGCATGGACTGGGACCCCGGCCATCGGGATGTCCTCGCCCTGATGCTTGCCGCGCTTGGTCAGGGTGATGCCGAGCGCGGCCGAGGCGATCTCGGCATCCTTGAAGAACAGCTCGTAGAAGTCGCCCATGCGGAAGAACAGAATGGCGTCGGGAGCCCCGGCCTTGGCCGCGAGAAATTGCGCCATCACCGGTGTGGTCCCGGTGTCGACGGTTTCGGCTTTCGGTGGTGGTTTCAGGGGGGCGTTCATGGCGTCGGCACAGGGTGAAGGATTGCGTCCCCGCCCTCAAGCGGAATGGCGCGCAATCGACTTGTCGGGGTGGCCCCAGCCTGCCACAAGCGGATCAGGCGGTTTAGGGAACACGGTGCGATACCGTGGCTGTGCCCGCAACTGTAGGCGGCGAGACGTTTGATCGTTCCGGGGCTTCGGCTCTGGCGTCACTGGGAAACCGGGAAGGCGTGATCCAGCGTTTTTGACCCGCAAGCCAGGAAACCTGGCCGCCGACGTCGTTCGTCCGCTGTCCGGGACCAGGCAGAGGCGCGGGGTCCGTCCTGCCTTCAAGATGAAGGCATCCGTCCGTCGAAGCGACCCGATCCATGCGTCACCAGACCGTCCGGTCTGGCGGATCGGTCGCTTTCAACACCGCGGCGCGCGCATTCGCGGCGGTTTGACGGAGATACGCTGATGAAGCGGTCCATCCTGCTGTCCACGGTCGCCTTCGCGACCCTTTTCGCCCTGCCCGCCACCGCCCGGAGTGCCGACGATGACCGGGCCGTCCCCCTGCCCGAGGTGATCATCACCGCCACCCGGCTGCCGGCCATTGTCGCCGACACGCCGGGGGCGCGGGTCATCGACGCCGCCACCATCGAACAGCGCGGGGCGATCTTCGCCGCCGACATTCTGAACGATATTCCGGGGCTGTCGGTGACCCGGTCCGGTGCCTATGCCGGTATCGCCCAGGTACGGATGCGCGGGGCCACGCCGGGCAAGACCCTGGTTCTGGTCGACGGAGTGCCGGTCAATGACCCGTCCGAGATCAACGGAGCCTTTGACTTTTCGGGCTTCGACCTCGGCGACGTCGAGCGGATCGAGGTGCTGAGCGGACCGCAGTCGTCGCTGTGGGGCTCAGCCGCCATCGGTGGCGTGATCGCCTTCACCACCCGTGAGGTCGACGGGCTGCGGGCCGAGGCCGAGGCCGGGTCGTTCAATACGGTGCGCGGCCGGCTGGCCGTGGGTCGGGCCGATGAGACCTGGGCGCTTGGGGCCTGGGTGTCGCGCTTCGACACGGACGGGATTTCGGCCGCCGACGCGGCTGACGGCAATCCGGAGCGCGACGGCTTTGACAGCACCACCGCCGGCCTGCGGGGTCGTTACGCATTCACGCCGGCAGCGCGGGTCGAAGGCACGGTGCGCTGGACTCGCAGTGCGGGCGGTCTGGACGGCAATCCGCCGCCGACTTACGCCTTGGCCGACACGGCCGACACCACCCTTAGCGAGCAATGGTCCGCCAGCGGACGCCTGCTGTTCGCGGCTGCGGGCCTGGACCATCAGATCAGTGTTTCGGCGATTGACCTGACCCGCGCCAACGAAGGCAGTTTCGCCTCGACCTTCACCGCCGACCGCCAAGTCTATCGCTGGCAGGCGACCGGGGCGGCCGTCGCCGGCCGGGTCGACTATACGCTGGGGGCTGAACACGAGGACGACCGCGGAGCCCTGTCGACCGGGGCGAGCGCCCGCACCGGCGTCACCTCGGTGTTCGGCGTGTCGCGGCTGCAGGTCTCGCCCGAACTGAGCGTCACCGGTGCCCTGCGACGCGACGAGACCGACGATTTCGGCGGGGCGACCACCGGCCGGCTGTCGTCGGCCTGGGAGATGGCGGGGGGTTTCATCCTGTCGGGGGCTTGGGGCACCGGTTTCAAGGCCCCGTCGATCAGCCAGGCGGTGTGTGACTACTGCTTTTCCGGCGCACCCTTCCCGGTGCTCAGGCCGGAGACGGCCGACAGCGTCGAACTGGCGCTCGGCTGGGCCTCGGCCGATGGCCGGATCCAGGGGCGGGTCACCGCCTACCGGCTGAATGTCGAGGACCAGATCACCTATGTGTTTGATCCGGTCACCTTCGACAGCGTCTACGTCAATATCGCCCGGACCCGGAGTGACGGGGTCGAACTGGAGGGGCGGGCCGTGCTGGGTCGGGGGCTGGACCTGAGTCTGGCCTATGCCTGGACCGATGCGACGGATCGTGCGACCGGCGCACGGTTGTTGAGGGTGCCCGAACACGCCGGGTCGGCGACCTTGGGCTGGAGCGGCGCACGTCTGTCGGGTGCGCTGACGGTGCGGGCGGAAGGCGATCAGCCGGACGCCGGTGGTATGCGCGAGGCCTTCGTCACTGCGGGTCTGTCAGGCGCATGGGCCGTGACCCCGGCGGTTAGCCTGACGGCGCGGATCGATAATCTGACGGACACGCATTTCCAGCAGGTGTTCGGCTACGGCGAGCCGGGCCGGTCCGGCTATGTCGGGATCAGGCTGCGTTACTGATCGCGCGACGGGCGGCGGTCCCGGGGCTTTGCGCCAGGGCCGCCGGTTGCTCGAACGCTAGCGCCTCCCAGTCCAGATCGGGCCGGGGGGCGTGGGCCGCGGCGAGGATGGCGCGCATCTCGGCGGCCGAGGCCACGCTGGCGACGACTGCGGCCACCTCGGGCAGACCCAGGGTATAGGCCAGGGTCGCCTGCATTGGGTCGATCCGGGCCTCGGCCAGCCGGCGACGGGTGCGCGACAGGATCGGGGCATATTCGGCCAGATGGTCCGGCAGGTTCTCACCGCTCATGAACAGCAGGCCACGGGCGAAGACCGACGACAGGTGGACGGCCACGTCCAGCTCGGCCAGTTCGGACAGGATACCGGTCCGATGGGCGCGCTGGTCCAGCAGATTGCCGGGCATCTGCACCACATCCGGCTTGTAGCGTCGCGCCAGAAGAGCCGGACCGTCCTCGACCGTGGCGCAGAAGCCGACGCGCCGGAACAGGCCGCGATCCTTGAGCGTGTTGAGGCGATCCCACAGGGCGCGACCGTCGGCCCCGGCAAGGTCGGTGGCTTCGGAGACCAGCAGGGTGTCGCCGCGCGGCAGGCCGAGCCGTTCCAGCGAACGACGGGCCCGGGCCTCGACCCGGTCGAGACCCTCACTCAGCGGTACGGTGCGGACCGTGACCTGGAAGGGGGAGGGAAAGGGCCAGGCCTGACCCAGTTGGCGTTCGCCGTCGCCCTCCGGGCGGGTGGCGATCAGCCCGACACCGGCGTCGGCCGCGGTCTGCAGCAGGAAGCGCAACGCCTCCTCGCGCGCACCGGTCGGAGCCGGCAGGGCGCGCTCGGGCTGATGCACCACCGACAGGGCGAGTTTGGCGACGGGAGACTGGGGGGAGGACGGCTTCACCCGGAGACCCTGAACGGCAAAGTTTAAGGTCGCCTCACCGAGACTTTTACAGAATCTTACCCGCAGAGCGCCGGTCGGTGATCAGTCGGCGTCCGGCTGACGGTCCGGATGGGCTGCAATGAAGGCGGGGTGGGCCTCAGCGGCGGATTCGATGGCCAGAAGGCGGGGCCAGGCGTCCAGCGCCACATGGAACCGTCGCGCCGAATAAATCTGCGGAATCAGGTAGCAATCGGCCAGGCCGGGGGTTGAACCATAGCTCCAGCCGTCACCGTGCTCGGCGACCAGCGCTTCCAGGGCCGCGAATCCGGCCGTGATCCAGCGGGCCGCCCAGGCGTCGGTCTGGGCCGGGGCCGCGTCGAACGATTCGCGTAGGACCTTCAGCACCCGCAGATTGTTCAGCGGATGGATGTCGCAACCGACCAGGGCGGCCATGGCCCGGACCCGGGCGCGACCGGTGGTGTCGGCGGGCAGCAGCGGCGGTTCGGGCCGGGTTTCTTCCAGCCACTCGAGGATGGCCGGACTCTGGGTCAGGACCAGGCCGTCGACCTCAAGGGCGGGCACCAGTCCTTGGGGGTTGAGCTTCAGATAGGCCGCGGACTTCTGGTCGCCCTGGCGCAGGTCGACGCCGACCTGGCCATAGGTCAGGCCCTTGAGATTGAGGGCGATCCGGGTGCGGTAGGCGGTACCCGAGCGCCAGTATCCGTGCAGGATCATCGCGGCCTCACCGTGAATGCCAGCGGACTGAGTCCATCGATCGTGGCCTCGACCCGGTCGCCGGCCAGCAGCGGGCCGACGCCGTCGGGGGTGCCGGTGAAGATCAGGTCGCCGGCCTGCAGGGCCCACAGCTCGCCGGCCTTGGCCAGAATCTCCGACGGGTTCCAGATCATGTCGTCGAGGCGGCCCGTCTGGCGGGCCACACCATTGACCTCAAGCCGGATCGCTGCGGCCGGATCAGGCAGGCTGCCGAGAGTCAGATCCCCGCAGGGTGCGGACTGGTCGAAACCCTTGGCCGCGTCCCACGGCCGGCCGGCCGCCTTGGCCGCGGCCTGCAGGTCACGCCGGGTCAGGTCGCAGCCCACGGCCCAGCCGACGATGGCACCGCCGTCGCCGACGGCGCAGACCAGCTCGATTTCATGATGCAGGTCGGCGGTGGCCAGCGGATAGGTCGGGTCGGCCCCGTCGGTGACGAGGGCGTCGGCCGGCTTGGAGAAGAAGAACGGGGCGGGACGCGACGGGTCGCCGCCCATTTCCCGGGCGTGGGCCGCGTAGTTCTGGCCGACGCAGAGGATGCGACGCACCGGAAAGCGGTCTTCGGCACCGAAAATCGGCAGGGACGGGGTCGGGGCGGGCGGGAACAGCCAGGAGGTCATCTGCATTGTCTAGGTCGGACCGCCGCGCTTCGCCATAGGGTGAGGTCTCCGGGCCCGCACAGCGGGCTCGCGTGGCAACAGGAACTGTCGATGGCGGCTGGCGTTTCACGCTTGGCGACCCTATTTGTTCGGGTATCACATTCAATTCCTATCTCCGGAGCGCATCATGGCCACGACCAAGGCACGAGAAGACATCAAGGCTGACATCAAGACCCTGAAGGCAGACCTGACGGTCGGTGCCCGTGAGGAAGCGCAGCGTCTGCGCGAGAAGGCCGAGGCCGCCGAGGCCCGTCTTCGCGAAAAGGCCACCAAGGCCGAGGCCATGCTGCGCGAGAAGGGCGAGGAAGCGCGCGACCGTGCCCGGGTCTATTACGACCAGGCCCGCAATCGTGGCCGCGAATATTATGACGACGCCTCCGAACGGATCGATGAGGCACAGCGCTACATCACCGAGCGCGTTCAGGAACGGCCGGTCCAGTCGACCGCGATCGCCCTTGGCGTCGGTGTGGTTCTGGGCCTGCTGCTGGCCGGTCGCCGCCGCTGATGGTCGGGCGCAGTCTGGTTCGCAAGGCCGTCGCCACGGCGGTCGCGGCAGGCGCGGCCTTTGTGGCCGTGATCGCTTTGGGGGCGACCCTTTATCATGCGCTGACCCTGCTGATGTTGCCGGTCGCGGCAGCGGCCATCACCGCCCTGCTGTTTGCCCTGGTGGCGATCGTGGTGGCGGTGGTGTTCCTCGCCCGGGCCGAGTTCGAAGAGGAAGAAGAGCCGGAAGGTCTGGCGGCACGGGCGTTCGCCCTGTTCCGGGACCGGCCGCTGATGGGCGCTGCGGCGGCCCTTGCCGGGGGCTTCATCTTTCTGCGTAACCCGGCCCTGGCCACGATGGTGGCTGCGGCCTTCACCGAAAAAGGTGCCGGCCGACGGCGCTAGGTGGGGGAACGCCGGTTCGTCGGAGGCGTTGATGATGCAGGCGTGGCCGTGATGGACGCGTCTCCATCAATCGCCTCCGGAGAAACCTGATGCTTCGCTATGCCATCATCTTCCTTATTCTGGCGCTCGTCGCCGGGGCCCTGAATATGGGCGGCGTCGCCGCCGTCTCGATCAATATCGCCTATGTGTTGTTCGTCGTGTTCCTGATCCTGCTGGTGGTGCATTTCGTCACCGGCAAGGGACGCAAGCTTTAGGCTTGGCGCCAAGTACGGAATCGAAGAGGCCGCGATCGTCAGGATCGCGGCCTTTTTGCTGTTCGGACCCATTCGGGAGCCCTCGGGATCAGGTTACGGCCTGTTCCATGGCCCCCGCGACGGTCGGGTCAGGGGCGGTGGCGGCGGCCCGGGTGTCCTGTCGGCGCGGCAGCCGCCAGACCTGTTGCGGTTCGAACCGGTCACCGGTCCAGCCCATGGCGGTGACGGTGATGGCCTGGCTGTCCCAGTCGATCTGGTTGAATCCGGGGGGCGTGCCGCGCTCCCGCAATGACAGGGTCCCGCAGCCGACGGCATAGGAATAGCGGTCCGACAGCTCGATCGGCAGTGCGAAGGGCACGTGGACGTGGCCGGTCATGATCAGGTCGACCCCGGCCTCAGCAAAGATATGGGCGGCGGCTTCGCCACGCCGGACCTCGCCGGTCATCGGTGCGCCCAGCATCTCGATCAGGGGGTGATGGCAGGCCAGTACCCGCAGCGCTCCGATCGGTGCCTGGCGCAGGGCCTCGGCGGCACGCCGGGTCTGGTCCAGATCAATGACGCCCTTGGACCAGTTGAGACGGGCCTGCCAGCCCCGGGCCGTGGTCACGCCCCGAACCATCAGGGCCGCGCCGAGGAACTGGTGGTCATGGGCCGGATGGCCGATTGTCGTTTCGAAGGCCCGCCACGGCCAGAACAGCCTCGCCATCGCATTCCAGTAGGGCACGTCATGATTGCCGACGACGACAAAGGTCGGCTCCGGCATGGCCCGGATCCAGGCTCCCGCCGCCTGGAACTCATCCGGATGGCCGCGCTGGGTCACGTCGCCGGTGATCAGCGTCAGGTCGGCGGGCGTGGTGTGGGCGTAGTCGAGGGCTGCGGCCGTGGCCTGCCGGTGTTCACACCCGAAATGAATGTCGGAGAACTGGAGAATACGCCCCACTAGGCGGCGTCCTCTGCGACGGCCGGTCGGTTGGGGGCCAGCGCCCTGAACGCCTCGGGGATGTAGCGTATCGTGGCCTCATGCCGCAGCAGGGTCGGTTCACCGTCAATCACGGCCGGAATGCGTGAGCGGGCCCGGACTCTGGCGTTGCGGGTCGCGGTGGTGCGCACGGACGGGTCCTGCCTCCAGCCCGTGAACAGGGCGTGGGCCGCCAGACGCATGGCCTGGACCGCATCTGCCGGATTCATCGCCGCTGCTTCCAGCCCGGCATCCTCGCCGATGGCGCGGGAAATGGTCGGACTGATCAGGACGAGCGCCTCGGTTTGACGCCCGGCCACGCCATCGAGCGCATAGCGCAGCCGACCGCCAAAAGCGCGCCGCAGGGCCCGGCGGGCATAGACCCAGGCTAGTTTCATCTGTCCGGTGCGGATGGCTTCGCGGGCCGGGGCCCACAGGGCCGCTGAGCCGAGAATGGCGGCGCAATAGAAGGTGTGCTGACCGTCGGCGTCGCTGATCTCGCCGCCGGCGATGCTTTGGGCCGCGCCCTGTTCAAGGGCCAGCCGCAGGGCGACCTTCCAGTCGGCGGTATCATACAGGGCGCGCGGCAGCATGTTCATGGTTCCGCCCGGTAGCGGGGCGATCAGCGGGCCGTCCGGTCCGGCGCGCGAGGCGATGGTGCCGGCGGTGCCGTCGCCGGCCAGCACGATCAGGACATCAGGTGCCGCCGCCAGGGCCTCGTCGATGCGCGCTTCGAAATCCTCGTGGTTCAGTTCGATGACCGAGGACTCGCAATCATAGTCGGCGAGGATGGCCGTAGCCTCCGCGACGGCTTCGGCATCGACCCCGCCAGACAGGGGATTCACCAGCATGATCAACCGCTTCAATGCGACATGGGCCGTCAGCACCGGCAGAGCGGCAGCAGACCCGGACTCGGCAGGGAAGTCGGCGGCCGTGGTGGCCGTCGGGTCAATCAGGATTTCGCTCATCAGGTCCGAACGTCCCGGCCGGGACGATGTTCCGGCCGGGCAGGTTCGGTGATGGTGGTTACTTCTTCATCTCGTTGGCAGTGGTCTCGGCTCCTTCCTGCAGGGCTTCGCCGGCCTTGGCCGCGGCCGCACCGGCCTCGGCCGCAGCGTCGTCAGCGGCCGCTGGCGCCTTGCCGATCAGACCCTTTGCCGCGTCCCATCCCGTGCTGATCCAGCCGTCGACAATCGCGCCGCCGGCCGCGAGCGACTGTTCCTTGATACCCAGAACGGCGGTCAACGCCCCGAACAGGGCCAGAAGTGTGACCAGAAGTCCGACAAGCGGCACGCCGGAACGCTTGCGCGAACGGGCCCATACCGGACTGGATTCGCCGCCGTCCGCCATTCTGAAAGGTAGAGAAAATCGCATAGAAGCCCCCAAATTGCCCCGTGAGTCCGGACCGCACCCCCTGCGCGACCGCACAAATTCACGGGATCCAAAGCCTAATACAGCTTTGCAGTGGAATATAGCGCGGGAACCGTCACAACAATCCAGCGTTCTCCCCCACGGGGCGAACCCTCGAGGGATGAAGGACATCAATATGTACAAGGCAGTTATCGCGATTGCAGCCGCAGGTCTTATGGCCACAGCCTGTGCCAGCGATCCTTACGCAAGCAATCAGACCGTGCGCCAGGGTGCCATCGGTGCCGGCATCGGTGCCGTCGCCGGGGCCATCATCGGCAACAACGTCGGCGACGGCAATGCGGGACGCGGCGCGGCGATTGGTGCCGTTGTCGGTGGCGCGGCCGGGGCCATTCGTGGCTCGCAGCAGGACCGGACCAACCAGCAGCGTTATCAGGACGCCCAAGGCCGGTACTACTATTGCTACGATAACCGTCAAACCGAATGCTACTGGGAAAACGGTCAGCGCCGCTACTAGGCGAGGCCAGTCCGGACCGGGTTGACCCGGTCCGGAAGCGGGGCGGTTCGTCATTCGGCGGGCCGCCCTTTTTGCGTGCGGGACCCGCCGGGGAGGCGGGGGCCTTTGGAGGGTTGAGATGAAACGGACAGTATTGATCGTGGCGACGGCAGGGCTGACGCTGGCCGGGTGCGGGCTGGGCAGCGGCATGTTCGGGAGCCGGGACGCCTTGGTGGCCGCGCCGGAGACCTGCGTGCCACAACGGTTTGAAATCTATTTCGCTGACAGCGAGGCCCGGCTGACCGAGGCCGCGCGTCAAGCGATCGGGGCCACGGCGGCCCAGTTGCGCGACTGCGATATCCAGCGGGTCCAGGTGATCGGCCTGTCCGACGCCCGGGGTGGCGAAGCCGCCAACCAGAGCCTGTCGGAACGCCGGGCCCTGGCGGTCGCCGATGCGCTGAAGGCGGCCGGCTGGCCGGTGCCGGTGTTTGCCGTCGCGGGTGTGGGTGACGCGGGGGCCGTGACCGAGGCCGGGGCGCGCGAACCGATGCGTCGCCGCACCGAGGTGCTGGTCGAGGCCGCCCCGCGACGCTGAGGCCGGTGGCTCCGCGCTAAGGGTTTGGTTAGAGTTGCCGCTGTTTCGGCCGCCGGATTGAATTCGCCTTGCGCAGACTGACCTTTTTCCTGACCGGCCTGCTGCTGGCCCTGATCGCCATGCCGGTTGCGGCCCAGGCCGTGAGCGGACCGCAGTCGACGCCGCGGATCGAGGCCGAACTGGTGGCGATGTCGCAGTGGGCCGCGCCCGGGTCGACGGCGGTGGTCGCGGTGCGTCAGGACATCCAGCCCGGCTGGCATACCTATTGGCGTAATCCGGGCGATTCCGGCGGGGCCACGACCCTGGGCTGGAGCCTGCCGCAGGGCGTGCGGGCCGGCGGCATCGTCTGGCCGATTCCGGAACGGCAGCGCCTGCTGGGCCTGATGAACTACGGCTATTCCGGTACGGTCTATCTGCCGGTCCCCGTAGAAATTCCGACCTCGGCCCGGCCGGGAACGACGCTGCCGCTGACGGTCAAGGCGCTGTTTCTGGTGTGCAGCGACGAGATGTGCGTACCGGACGAACTGACCCTGGGTCTGGACCTGCCGGTCCGCGAGGGGGCCGCCCCGCTGGATACCCGCCACGGCGCGGCGATCACGGCGATCCTGGAAAGCGCGCCGCGGCCGGCGGGCATCGCGGCGCGGATCGCGCTTGAGGACGGCCGGCTGACGCTGGGCGCGGTGGGCGGACCGCTGGCGGGGCTCAATCCGGGCCCGAGCTATTTCTTCCCGTTCGCGGGCGGGGTCATCGATCATCCGCAAGCCCAGACCGGGACCTGGGGTCCGCAGGGCCTGACGTTGCGGCTGCAACCCGGCGGCGAGACCCTGGCGACGGGTCTGCCGGGGCCGGTCGGGGGTGTGCTGGTCACCGCCCACGGAGCCTATGAGATCGAGGCGGAGCCGGGCGCGATGCCGACGGGGGCGACCGGGTCCGGCGCTCTGGAAGCGGTTGCGGACACAGCACCCGGCGGCGCGGCGGCGGGCGGCACGAGTCTGATCCTGTTCGTCCAGGCGGTGCTGTTCGCCATCCTCGGCGGGTTGATCCTGAACCTGATGCCGTGCGTCTTTCCCATTCTGGCGATGAAGGCGGCGGCGCTGGCCACGGCCGCTCATGATGTTGGCCGCGCCCGCCGCGACGGCCTGGCCTTTCTCGCCGGGGTGCTGACCACCTTCCTGTTGTTGGCCGTGGCGCTGCTGGCGCTGCGGGCCGCGGGCGAAGCGATCGGCTGGGGCTTCCAGCTGCAGTCGCCGCCGGTGATCGCGGGTCTCGCCCTGCTGATGCTGGTCGTGGCGCTGAACCTGTCGGGCGTCTTCCACATCGGCGCGGGGCTGCAGGGAGCCGGGTCAGGGCCGCTCGCGCGCCTGCCCGGCGGGCTGGGGGCCTTCTTCACCGGCGCGCTGGCGGTGGTCGTGGCCGCGCCCTGCACCGCCCCCTTCATGGCCTTCGCCCTGGGGGCGGCGCTGGTGATGCCGTGGCCGATGGCGCTGATGGTCTTCCTCGGTCTCGGCCTCGGTCTGGCCCTGCCGTTCGTGGTGGTCAGCCTGTCGCCCGCCCTGCTGGCGAAACTGCCGCGACCGGGGCCGTGGATGGAACGGCTCAAGGGGCTACTGGCCTTCCCCATGTATGCGACGGCCCTGTGGCTGGCCTGGGTGTTCAGCCGTCAGGCGGGGGCCGATGCGCTGGGGCTGTTGTTTGCGGCGGGTGTGCTGCTGGCGCTGGGTCTCTGGCTGGTCGGTACCGGCCAGAGCCAACGGGCGGCGGGGCGGCTCGGCCGACTGCATCTGGCGGTCGGCGTGGTCGTGCTGGCGCTGTCGGGAGCCACGGCCCTGCTGGCGGCGGTGATTCCGGCGGAGGTGGCGGTGACGGAACCCGGCGACCCGGCGTCCGGACCGGTCGCGGCCCCCTGGTCGGCTCCGGCTGTGGCGGCGGCGCTGGCCGAAGGGCGACCGGTGCTGGTCAATTTCACCGCCGACTGGTGCGTGACCTGCAAGATCAATGAGCGGACCTCACTGACCTCGGCGCGCGTGAAGTCGGCGCTGGAGCGGACCAACGCCGTCTATCTGGTCGGCGACTGGACCCTGCGCGACGACGCGATCAGCGCTGAATTGCAGCGCCACGGGCGATCGGGTGTGCCGTTGTACCTGCTCTATCTACCCGGGTCGGCCGAACCCCGGGTGCTGCCGCAACTGCTGACCGAGGGTGTGGTGGTGGAGGCGTTGAGCGGGGTGGAGTAACTAAACCCTCTCCCGTTGGGAGAGGGCTTGAGCGCACGGCGGCATTGCCGCCGTCCTTGCGCGAAAGGGTGTGGGTCGACTGTCGACCTTCAGCGCAAGCCGCGGCTCTTGCGCCCGTCAGGCCCTGCACCATAGATTGTGTTGTGTCCGGGCAACGCACAGCTTTTGCGCGCAATCAACGGCAGGCTGCCGGTTTGGCCGAGCGTCGGCTGTGGGACCGCCTGCGCGCCGGCAAGGTCGACGGCCACCGCTTCCGTCGCCAGCACCCCATCGGAAAATATTTCGCCGACTTCGCCTGCGACCGTCTCAGGCTGATCCTTGAGATCGACGGCGGCGTTCACCAGCGTGACGACGTTGCCCGGAAAGACGACTTGCGACAGACGGAGCTGGAAACCCTCGGTTGGATTGTGCTCCGTTTCACCAACGAGGAGGCTCTCACCCGGCCCGATCGCATCATCGCGGCGATCCGGGATCATGCGAGGCGGTTGGATCTCTAGGTCCGGAGGTCGTGCCGCGGCTCCGCCGAGGGCCGCCACCCGACCCACACCCTTTCGCGCGACCGATCGCTTCGCTCCCGGGCGCTCAAGCCCTCTCCCAATGGGAGAGGGTATCTCAGACCCTCAGTACAGAGTCAGGATTCCGGCTGCGGCGGGGCGGTGATGACCTCGACGTTGTCGTTCAGCAGATAGGCGAGCTCGGACAGGGCGTCGGCCCGGGCCGGGGCGGTGGTGGCGGCTTCGACGGCAGCGACCTTTTTCGGCATGTCCTCGGCGATGCCGCGCAGGATGCATTTCAGATCGCCGTCGGTGCCGCGCTCGCGCAGAATTATATGGCCCTGCATGTCCAGATCGGCCAGTTCGGCGGCGCGGGCCTTGAAGCCGGAAAATACGTCGCCGGTCATGAAACCGGGCTGGTCGGCGACGCCGCCAGCGGCCCAGCCGTCGACCACGGCCTTCAGCGTTCCGGACCGGGCGACGATGTCGGCGAACAGGGGCTCACCCGCCACCGAAACCGGTGCGTCGACCGCAGCGGGCGGCTGGGCCGCGGCCAGGGCGACATCGGGATTGGTGAGCAGCAGCATGGAAGCAATAGCGAGACCACAGGACATGGCAGACCTCTCGGGGCAGAATTCGCGAATCAGCGGTTGAACCGGCTTACGCCTGACCCGTAAACGAGAGCTTGATTGCCGCCAGGAGTTTGCTGACATGCCCGTGACATCGCCGCGCACCAAGGCCCTGGCGACCCTTGAAAAAATCGCGCGCATGGACGCGGAAACGGCGATCCTCGACCAATTCGACGCCGATCCCTGGCGCCCGGCGCGGCTGGGCCTCGAGGCGGCCGGCCTGTGGCTGGACCTGTCGAAACAGAGCTGGAGCCGCGAGGGGTTTGAAGCCTGTCTGGCCCTGGCCCGGGCCTGTGATCTGGAGGGGCGTCGCGCCGCCCTGTTCGCGGGCGAGGCCGTCAACGGCACCGAAGGCCGGGCGGTTCTGCATCCGGCGCTGCGGGCCGGACCGGGTGCGGATTTCCACGCCCTGGGTGAGCCGGTCTCGGAAGAGGTCGCCACCGTCCGACAGGCCATCGCCGCCTATGCCACGGCGGTGCGGTCGGGCACCGAGGCCGGGGCGACGGGCCAGCCGTTCCGCGCCATCGTCCATATCGGCATCGGCGGGTCGGATCTGGGGCCCCGCCTGCTGTGGGACGCGCTGCGGCCGCTGGATCCGGACATCGACCTGCGTTTCGTCGCCAATATCGATCCGCGCGACATGGCCGAGGCCCTGACCGGACTGGATCCGGAAACCACGCTGGTGGTGGTGGTGTCCAAGACCTTCACCACCCAGGAGACCCTGGCCAATGCCGAGCGGGCCCGGACCTGGCTGGCCACGGCGCTGCCCGAGGCCGGGCGTGAGCGCCATCTGGTCGGGGTCACGGCCGCCCCGGACAAGGCGGCGGCCTTCGGCTGTGGCCACACCTTCGGCTTCCGCGACTGGGTCGGCGGGCGGTATTCGCTGTGGTCGGCGGTCAGCCTGTCGGTGGCCGTGGCGGCCGGGCCAGAAGTCTTCGAACGGCTGCTGGCCGGGGCGGCCGAGATGGACGCGCATTTCCTGTCGGCCCCGCTGGCGCGCAACGCCCCGGTGATGCTGGGGCTGGCCCAGGTGTTCAATGTCGCCGGGATGCAGCGTCCGGCCCGGACCGTGGCCCCCTATGCCCACGCCCTGCGTCGGCTGCCGGCCTTTCTACAGCAGCTGGAGATGGAGTCGAACGGCAAGGGCGTGCGCCGCGACGGCTCACCGGTCGATACGCCGACCGGCCCGGTGGTGTTCGGCGAGCCCGGCACCAACGGCCAGCACGCCTTCTTCCAGCAGATCCATCAGGGACCCGAGGTGGTGCCGGCCGAGTTCATCATCGTGCGCCACGCCGGGGACGAGGCTGACGACGGCGTCGGCGACGCCCCCCTATGGTCGAACGCCCTGGCCCAGGCCCAGGCGCTGATGCTGGGCAAGAGTGAGGCCGTGGCCCGGGCCGAACTGCTGGCCGCCGGAGCCGATACGGCCGAGGCCGACCGGCTGGCCCCGCACAAGGCCTTTCCCGGCAACCGGCCGTCGACCACCCTGGTGATGGAGCGGCTGACGCCCGAGGCGCTGGGGGCCCTGCTGGCCCTGTATGAGCACAAGACCTTCGTCGAAGGCGTGATCTGGGACATCAACAGCTTCGACCAGTGGGGCGTCGAACTGGGCAAGGTGCTGGCGCAGGCGATCCTGAAGGATGTGAAGGCGGGGAAGCCGTCCGCCGGGCTGGACCCGTCGACGGCGGGGCTGTTGAAGCGGCTGCTGGGGTGAGGGGGACGCGGCAGGCGGACGGATGGACTGTCCGCTAGGGATGGAAAGCGGACGTTCGGAGACTCAGCTGAGTCATGGTCCACGTTTTACGGAAGGTCAGTTGGGTTGCCCAACTCGGCCCGAAGCCCTGCCATGATTCGCTCGAACGCCTCGGTCTCCGACAGCCCCTGAGCCGCGTAAGCTTTCGCTGCGTGACGAGCTAAATCCGAAAGCAGAAGCCCCCACGTCGCAGGATCATCCCAAGTCGGTTGCAGCGTGAACTGCTGCTGAGAACCGTGGGCTGCCCAGACCCTGAGGACCTCTGTAGCTTCCGGGGAGGCCGCAAGGGGCGGAGGCTTGAGTTCATTCATGCACAAACCGTAGGCAGGTCGAGCCAACGTCTGCAATGGGTCGAGAGCGGTCCGTCGCCATGCCCAAAGATCGGGGCACCTTGTCATCCCGGACGTCGCGTTGCGGCGATCCGGGACGGCGCGATCCCCCTCTTCGGGGCCTCCCGGAAATCGCGGCGCGATTATCCGGGACACGGGTTCCGCCGCGCTGGATCCTGACCTGTCTCCCGGACAGCGGCTGACGCCGCTTCCGGGAGGGTCGGGTTGAGGCGGTCAAGCGTCCCGGATAGCGCCTTCGGCGCTTCCGGGATGACAAGGGCGCACCGGTGGCGTCGGGACGATGCCGAAGGGTCGAAAGTGGACCTTAACCCTCCGCCGCAGAAACTGCCTCGATGAGCGGGCGTGGATTCGGATGACAGCCTATCGATCGGCGGCGGCGGCAATAGCGGCGATATCCTTGCTGACCGTAGCTTCGGCCGACGCCTGCCCGGTTTACATAGAGCCGAAGCTGACCGATGCGCGGCAGGCCGATGCTGTTGTCGTGGGATATGTCACGAAGGATGTTCGCGAGACCTCGCCTGCGCGCAAGGCGTGGGTCGAGAAGTGGCTTGCAAACCACCCGGATGCGCCCCGCGCAAAGCGTCGTGACGTCAGAAGCGCGACCGACCGGGCCCGATTGACGGTCGAGATCAACCACACCATCGCGGGGACGGTGCCGTCCACGGTCACGGTCTTCTGGTCTCGGATGACGAATAACGGGCCGCCTGAACGCATAAGCGGCGGCTATGTTTTCGCGCTTCGCAAACTGCCGCCTTCGACGGCGGCGGACGGCATCGACGCCTATGTCGTTATCCAGGGCGTCTGCTCCGGGGCGCTGGTCTTCCGACGCGGCAGCACCGAAGCGAACGCCATTCGCGAGATGTTCGGCCTGTGGCCGGAGCCTCTGGAAGCGCCGCGCAAATCACTGGCGGAGTTGACTAGAGATGCCCCGATCCCGGGGCCAGCGCTGGTCGTATTGGGGCTCCTGGCGACGAGTGCCGCGTTCGCGGGAGTCGCGCTTTGGCGCAGAAGGCGACGGTCTTAGGGGCGACCATAACGACTTGCGCCGAATGTGAATGATAGACCCTCACCCTTGAGCGCAAGGACGACGGCTTCGCCGCCGCGCGCTCAAGCCCTCTCCCAACGGGAGAGGGAAGACATGAAAAAGGCGGCCCCCGTTTCCGGGGGCCGCCTTCTCGCCCGTCCGATCAAAGGCTACGCGACCGGACGTATGGGGTCAGACCCGTAACGACCTAGTAGCGACGGTCGTAGCGGTAGTCGCGACGGTCATTGCGCTGGTTGCGGTCGCGGCTGTTGATGCCGTGTTCGCGTTCCCAGTGGCCCTGGTTCCGGTAGCAGGTGCCGTCGCGGTAGTAGCTGCAGTTGGCGCTCTGGCGCGTGGACTGGCTGTAGCCGCGGTTGTCGCCGTAGCCGTAGCTGGTGCCGTAGTTGGTGCCATAGCCGTTGCCATAACCGTTGCCGTAGTCGCGATTGCGGTTGATGCCGTGCTCACGTTCCCAGTGACCCTGGTTCCGGTAGCACTGGCCGCCGCGGTAATAGCTGCAGTTGTCACCCCTGTTCGAGGAGGCCCCGATGGCGGCCCCGGCCAGGGCACCGCCGGCGACATAGGTGCCGTCGCCATTGCCGATCAGCGCCCCGGCCAGGGCCCCGATGGCGGCACCGATCAGCACATCTCCGGTCTGGTCGCGGTCGTTGTCATGGGTGCGGTAGCGGCTCTGGGCGTCGGCCGGACTGGCGGCGGCGAGGCTGAGCGCCATGGCGCCGACCAGGGCCGGGGCGGCGAGGGTGATTCTGGAGAAGATGGTCATGGTCCGTCCCTTCGGTGCGTGGTCGGCGAGGCTGCCGGAATGTTGACCACATTGTAGCCGCACCGGCCTGAACCTGATCACCGGCCCCTGTTCATCCTGCGTTCATCCGCGGTGGCGACCGCGGGGCCGCGGCGCATCGACCGGATCGGCGAATATCTGCCCGCCCCGCTTGACGATGCGACGCCGTCTGCCTACTTGCCCCTCACGTTAGCACTCGACGGCATCGGCTGCCAAAACCGGTCCCGAGGCGCTGGCGACCAATTCTGGAAGTCTGCAATCGGAGAATACACAGATGGCGTTTCGTCCTCTCGGCGATCGCGTGCTGGTCAAGCGCGTGGAAGAAGAATCCAAGACCAAGGGCGGGATCATCATCCCGGACTCGGCCAAGGAAAAGCCCCAGGAAGGCGAAGTCGTCTCGGTCGGCCCCGGTGGTCGTGACGAGGACGGCAAGCACGTCGCCATGGACCTGAAGGCCGGCGACCGCATCCTGTTCGGCAAATGGTCGGGCACCGAGGTCAAGATCGACGGTGACGACCTGATCATTATGAAAGAGTCGGACGTGCTGGGCGTGCTTTCGTAAGCACCGGCGTTTCCTCGACTTTTCCTCACACACTCTAGACACAGGAGCCGCCTCACATGGCAGCCAAACAAGTTCAGTTCTCCACCGAAGCCCGCGAGAAGATGCTGCGCGGCGTCAACGTCCTCGCCAATGCCGTCAAGGTGACGCTCGGTCCCAAGGGCCGCAACGTCATCATCCAGAAGTCGTTCGGCGCGCCGCGCTCGACCAAGGACGGCGTCTCGGTCGCCAAAGAGATCGAGCTCGAGGATCCCTTCGAGAACATGGGCGCCCAGCTCATTCGCGAAGTCGCCTCCAAGACCAATGACAAGGCCGGCGACGGCACCACCACCGCCACCGTCCTGGCCCAGTCGATCGTGCAGGAAGGCCTCAAATCCGTCGCCGCCGGCATGAACCCGATGGATCTGAAGCGCGGCATCGACAAGGCCGTCACCGCCGTCATCGCCGACATCAAGGCCTCGGCCAAGAAGGTCAGCGCCAACTCGGAAATCGCCCAGGTCGGCACCATCTCGGCCAACGGCGACGTCGAAGTCGGCGAAATGATCGCCAAGGCCATGGAAAAGGTCGGCAACGAAGGCGTCATCACGGTTGAAGAGGCCAAGACCGCCGAGACCGAGCTGGACGTCGTCGAGGGCATGCAGTTCGACCGCGGCTACCTGTCGCCCTATTTCATCACCAACGCCGACAAGATGGAGGTCCAGCTCGAGGAGCCTCTGATCATGCTGCACGAGAAGAAACTCTCGTCGCTGCAGTCGATGCTGCCGATCCTGGAAGCCGTGGTCCAGTCGGGTCGTCCCCTGCTGATCATCGCCGAGGACATCGAGGGCGAGGCCCTGGCCACCCTGGTGGTCAACAAGCTGCGCGGTGGCCTGCGCGTCGCCGCCGTCAAGGCCCCGGGCTTCGGTGACCGCCGCAAGGCCATGCTGGAGGACATCGCTGTCCTGACCGGCGGCCAGGTGATCTCGGAAGACCTCGGCATCAAGCTCGAGAACGTCACCCTCGACATGCTGGGCAAGGCCAAGAAGGTCACCATCACCAAGGACGACACCACCATCGTCGACGGCATCGGTGGCAAGGACGAGATCGAGGCCCGCATCGGCCAGATCAAGCGCCAGATCGAGGACACCACCTCGGACTACGACAAGGAGAAGCTGCAGGAACGTCTGGCCAAACTGGCCGGCGGTGTTGCCGTGATCCGCGTCGGCGGCTCGACCGAAGTCGAAGTGAAAGAGAAGAAGGACCGCGTCGACGACGCCCTGAACGCCACGCGTGCAGCGGTTGAAGAAGGCATCGTCCCCGGCGGCGGTATCGCCCTGCTCAAGGCGACCCGTGCGCTGGACGGCCTCAAGGGTGACAATGCCGACCAGACGGCCGGTATCGCCATCATCCGTCGCGCCATCCAGGCCCCGATCCGCCAGATCGTCGAAAACGCCGGCGTCGAAGGCTCGATCGTGGTCGGCAAGGTGCTGGACAACAAGTCCGCCACCTACGGCTTCAATGCCCAGACCGAAGAGTATGGTGACCTGGTGCAGATGGGCGTGATCGATCCGGCCAAGGTGGTTCGCACCGCCCTGCAGGACGCGGCCTCGGTCGCCGGCATCATGATCACCACCGAAGCCGCCGTGGCCGACGCCCCCAAGAAGGGCGGCGGCGGCGGTGCCCCCGACATGGGCGGCATGGGCGGCGGCATGGGTGGCATGGACTTCTAGTCCACATCCCCGGTGGAGGAGCGGGTCGCGTCAGCGGCCCGCGAGACCGGGCCGGGGAGCCACGCAAGCTGAACGAACAGAAGAGGGCGGTCCCAGCGATGGGGCCGCCCTTTTTGGTTGTCTAGGCACTTGTCGATACCACCGAGGCGTGTTTTGTTTGCCGACATATGTCCCGCCGCCCGCCCGGGGAATCGCGCGCTTGGAAATCAAATCCATAAGACACAAGGCGATTCGGGCGATTGCCGCCTCACCCCAGCCGAGGAATGTGAAGGGGCTGGATGCGGCCCTGGTGCGGAAGATTCATCAGCAGATCACCGTTCTGGAGGCTGCCGCGACCGTTCGTGTGGTGGCGGATTCCTTCCCCGGATGGAGACTCCACGAGCTGACGCCAAAATTTCCCGGCAAATGGTCGATGTGGGTCAGTGGAAATTATCGCCTGACGTTTCGACTCGATCAGAAGTCCGGTGAAATTACCGATCTCGATTTCGAAGATTACCACTGAAAATTCCTGGAAACCGTCTTTGGATACGGCTTTCGTTTCCGGACCCGCGTGGAACCTGTGCCGCGGGCCGTGGCGTCGAAAAAGCAGGCACCGATTGCCGCGCGTAAATTTCGTTGAAAATTTCGGTGTATCGGATTAGGATACAGCCAACCTGACCAAGGGAAATTGTCCTGATGCCCAAGCTGCCGTTTCCGGCGCATCCCGGTGAAATTATCCGGGATGAAATTCTCCCGGCCTTTGGCCTGAACATTGTTCAGGCTGCCGACGTGTTGAAGGTCGCCCGGCCCGGCCTGAACAATGTTCTGAACGGCAAGCGCGCGCTCAGCCACGAAATGGCGCTGAAGATCGAGGCCGCGTTCGGCGTGTCGGCGGAAATGCTGACCACCGCCCAGAACAATTTTGACCTGGCCCGGGCCCGCAGCCGGGCACCGAATATCGTTGCCGGCATCGAGCGACTGACGCTGGCCGCATAGGGCGACCGCCGCCGGCACCGGTTTGTGGATGACCGTTGAGGATGCCCCCATGACCGCCGCCGGCACCGCCCACGACGACACCACCTTCGCCGAACCCCTGGCCCATCCGGGGGCGCATCTGCGCGAGGACTTCCTGCCCGACTACGGCCTGACCCCCGGGGCCCTGGCCCGGGCCATGGGGCTGAAGGACCGGACCCGGATCGAGCGTCTGGTCCGCGAACTCCAGCCGGTCACCCCGGACACGGCCCTGCGGCTGGCGCGGGTGTTCGGCACCACGGCGGAGTTCTGGATGAATTTGCAGACCCAGCACGATCTGTCGAAGGCGGCGATCGCGGGGCGGGAGGAGCTGGCGGCGATTGTGCGGTTGAAGGTGGGGTGAGGGGGGGGCTTCGGCGGCCGGCATCATGATCGCCACCGCAGCGGCCGTGGCCGACGCCTCCAAGAAGGGTGGCGGCGGCGCCCCCGACATGGGCAGCATGGACTTCTAGTCCACGCTTCCAGGCCTACGTTGAAAAACGAGAACCCCCGGTTGGAAACAGCCGGGGGTTTTTATTTTGGAATCGTATTAGGTTGATCGCAATGACTGGCGACGTCTGCCCGATCTGCCGAAACATGGATGGCCAGGAGCCGACCATAAGCCCCGTTCCTGGCTTTGACCGCGCTCGGGTGGTCTGCAAGGCGTGTGGCGAGTTCATCATTTCCAGAACGGCAATGGTTGACGGTCACAGGAGCAGTGATGAGCAGGCACGCGCACTAAGTCACGACCTCAGGTGGAAGACCGAGCTGGGCAGCGAGCCGCCGGTTCTTATGGCCGACACGATCGAGATCGCTCTGAAGTCAGCTTCATTGCCATCAATTCCCGAGCAGGTGGACAACGTCCTTGCTTACCTTGCCGTCAAACTAAGGCACGCGGGACGAACCTATAAGAATATCGACCCGGCATTCACTTCAGCCGCCGGGGCAATCGATATGGTTGCCGCCAAATCACTGGCCAGAGAGATGGTACGAGGTGGCTATCTGTCCGGCGCGGACGCGTCGACGCTCGGCGGGCCTAACGTCATTCACATATCTCCAACGTTGAGCGGTTGGGTCCGAGCGGGTGAACTCGCAAAAGGGCGAACGAGCGAGCCATTTGCCTTTATGGCAATGAAGTATGGCGACGAGAGTCTAGAGACGTGCGTCGCAAATATCTTTCGACCGGCGGTCGAGGAAACAGGAAACCGTCTCGAGATACTGCGTGACCGCCCAACGGCGGGATTGATCGACAACTACCTCCGATCCCGGCTCAGGTTGGCGAGATTTGTCATCGCAGATCTCACTCACGCAAACAACGGAGCGTACTGGGAAGCGGGCTTTGCGGAGGGGCTCGGGAAGCCAGTAATTTACACTTGTGAGAGGTCCATTTTCGATCAACAGAAAACGCACTTCGATACCAACCACTCCCAGACAATCGTTTGGGATGCGGCCCTGCCGGACGAGACGAAATCTCAGTTGGTAGCTTGCATCCAGAATACGTTTCCAACGCCCGGCTAGCGCCCCTCCACCGCTTCGCGGTCCCCCTCCCCATCGCTGCGCGACAGGGAGGAGACGGGGCGGCACAATCTCTCCCTTCCCCCTCGATGGGGGAAGGGCCGGGGATGGGGGTGGAGGCACGGCAGTGCCGGAGACTCAGCGGGGCAGAGTGTCACCCCCACCCAACCCTCCCCCATCCGCCAACGGGAGGGCTTTCAAGAGGGACCGGCGTTTGCGGCTGGCGCATTCTTGTTGGGCCGCGGTCACAAGGCTCCGCCTTGTCGACCCGACGCGGCCTGGCGGCTTCGCCGCGCGCTAGGACTTCAACCTGATTACATGCCCCTCGGCCGGTTCGCCGCCGCTGTCAGCAAGCGTACGGATCACCGCGGCGGCGGCATCGAAGCCGGTGGTTTCGACCAGGCGCATCCACGGGGGTTTGGCGGCGGCGACGTGGGCGATGAAGCGGGACTGGGCGGTGTGCAGGCGGCGGTTGACCTCGGCCGGGCCCCAGTCGGCGTTGCGCTTCTTGATCTGGTGCGGGGCGAAATAGAATTGCGGGGCCGGGCCGGGCAGGTCGGCGGGGCTGAGGAAATCGGTGTTGGCGGCGCTGCCGGCGAAACAGTCGTGGGTCAGGGCAGTGCCGAAATGGTGGTGGATGCGGGCGCGCAGTTCGGTGTCGCCGGAAAAGTCGACATAGAGGGTCGGGGTGTCGGCATCGAGGGTCTCGATATCGGCATAGGTCAGGGTGCGGTCGTAGGCCCCCAGGCCGGCGACGAAGTCGCGATTGCGCGGCGAGGTCAGGGCGATGCGCTCCGGACCCTCGGTCCCGGCCCCGGCGACGGTATCACCGAGGCAGAAGGCGGTGGCATAGGCGGTCTTGGACGAGGCGCTGGAGATCAGCAGCCGGCGCGCGCCGAAGGCCAGGTTGTCCTGCAGATAGTCGGCCAGCATGAAGGCGGTCACGAACAGGGGGCGGTACAGGGCCAGCCAGGCCTCGTCGGCGGCGCGGTACGACGGGTCGGCGCTGCAACGGCTGTACTGGTTATAGGCCGAGGTCAGGGGCAGGCGGTGCTCGGCGGCATCGTAGAAGCCGCGTTCGCCGACCCGGTCGGGGCGCATACGCAGATGGCTGGCGATCGGCCAGTAGCCGTAGAAGCGCTCGCCCACGGCGATGCCCTCGACGGCTGAGGCGACGACATCGGCAAAACCCCAGACCGGCATCTGGCCGAAGTCCGCCTCGCCGGTCGGGAAGAAGTCCCAGTAGTTCATCGCGTCGCCGAAGGCGGCATAGGTGATGTTGTTGGTGGTCAGGGAGAAGACGTCGGGGCGCAGGATGGCCTCGCCGGGGGCGGCGGCGGCGGACTCGGACGTGGTGCGTCGTTCGGTGCGGCCCGGGTCGGCCTTGTCGGTCAGCAGGCGGGTGACGGTCAGGGTCTGTGACATCGTCTGGGTCATCGCGGGGCGGGCTCCGGCGGCGGGGTGACAGGTGGTCAGTCAGGCGCAGGCGGGCGTGACCCCGAGCCTCGCCGTCGTAAGGACGGTCGAGGCCCCGGGATGGCCGGTATCTAGTCTTCGGCGGGCGCGTCGTTGGGGTTGGGGCCCTCGCCGGCTTCCCAGGCGGCCTGGGCTTTCTTTTCGGCCTTCTTGGCGGCCTTTTCGGCGGCCTTCTTGGCGTCGGCGCGGTCGCGCTCCATCCGTTCGAAACTGTAGTTGGGCTTGCGGGCCATGGAGGTCTCTCTTTCGTGGCGCTGTCGCGCTTCGCGCTGCAGGAGCGCCGGGAGGTCGGGGTGGAACCGGCGCGCGGCGCACGGTCCCGGGGCGGGTGTCCGCCCGTCCTGCCCTGTTTGAGCCATCACGCCGCCGGGGACAACCTTCGGCGCGAAGATGCCTCAGTCAACGGCGGTGATTTCGACCTCACGCCCGGCGATGACGGCGCTGTCGCCGACGCGTTTGCCGCTCAGGGCCACGGCCAGGGGCGAGATATGGCTGACACTGCCGTTGGCGGGATCGGCCTCGTCCTCGCCGACGATGCGCCAGGTCTGGGCCCGGCCGTCGTCGCGTTCGAGGGTGACCGAGCCGCCGAAGCGGACGCGGCCGTCGGCGGGCGCGATCTCGACCGGCTGGGCCGAGGCGCGCCGTGCCGACCAGTAGCGCAGGTCACGGGTGGCCCGGGCCATGGCCGTGCGGTCGGTCTCGATCTCGCCATGGGCCTGGGCCGCGCCATAGGCGGCCCGCGCCGCGGCCAGGGCGGACTCGATCGCGGCCAGTCCCGCGGGGGTGACCAGATTGGCGTGGGGCGAGATGGGGCGGTCGGGCAGATCGGCGGCCGTGGCCTCCAGATCTTCCTCACGGGTAAAGGCAACACTCATGGTGAGGCAGCGTATCGGGTGCGCGCCGGTTCCCTGAGCGGTTTTTTGTCCGCCCCCTCTGCTGTCGTCATCCCGGGGCGCGCAGCGACCCCGGGACCCAGCGGCGCGCGCGAGCGCGACCCTGTCGCGGACCCCCTCTGCTGGATACAGCCTGCGTGAACAGATCGCCTTCGGCGCCGCTGGGTCCCGGCTTTCGCCGGGATGACGAAAGCAGAGGGGTCGCGATGACGCGCTGCGCGGAACAGGCTAGGACCCGCGCCATGAGTATTGCAGCGAAGACCATCCACATCGTCGGGGCCGGACCGGCCGGGCTGATGGCGGCCGAACGGCTGGCCCAGATGGGTTCAGGCGCGGGCGCGACCGTGACCGTGCACGAGCGGATGCCGTCGCCGGGGCGCAAACTGCTGATGGCCGGGCGCGGCGGGCTGAACCTGACCCATTCGGAGGATCAGGCGGCGTTCGAGGGCCGCTATGGCAGCGCCGCCGGGGCGGTGTCGCCGTGGCTGGACGCGTTTTCGCCGGATGAGCTGACGGCCTGGGCCGAGGGTCTGGGCCAGGCCACCTTTACCGGCTCCAGCGGCCGGGTGTTTCCGCGGGCGATGAAGGCCTCGCCCCTGTTGCGGGCCTGGCTGGCGCGGCTCAACGGGTTGGGGGTGGAGTTGCGCACCCGCTCGCGCTGGACCGGCTGGAGCGATGATGAGGCCCTGCGGTTCGAGACGCCGGACGGTGAGCGGCTGGAACGGCCCGATGCGGTGGTCCTGGCCCTGGGCGGGGCCAGCTGGCCGAAACTGGGCTCGGACGGCGGCTGGGTCGAACCGCTGGAGGCGGCGGGGGTGGCGGTGGTGCCGCTGCGACCGTCGAACATGGGTTTTGACGTCGACTGGTCGGAGGTGGTGCGCAGCCGTTTCGCCGGCCAGCCGCTCAAGGGCGTGGCGCTGGAGTTCGCCGGGCGCACCGTGCGCGGCGAGGCCGTGGTCACGACCTACGGGCTGGAGGGCGGGGCGGTCTATACGCTGTCGGCGGCCCTGCGCGAGGCGATCGCGGCCGAGGGCTCGGCCCTGCTGACCGTCGACCTGCGGCCCGACCTGTCGATCGAGGCTTTGGCGGCGCGGCTGGAGGCCGGGCGCGGCAAGGACAGCACGGCCAACTGGCTGCGCAAGGCCGGGGGGCTGTCGCCTGTGGCCGCCGCCCTGCTGCGCGAGGTGCCGGGCGACCTGCCGCAGGGGGCCGACAAGCTGGCCCGCCGCATCAAGGCGCTGCGGCTGAAACTGACCGGGGTTCAGGGGCTGGACCGCGCCATCTCGACCGCCGGGGGCGTGGCCCTGGACGCGGTCGATCCCGGCCTGATGTTGGGGGCCCGGCCGGGCGTGTTCGTGGCCGGCGAGATGCTGGACTGGGAAGCCCCGACCGGCGGCTATCTGCTGCAGGCGTCGCTGGCCTCCGGGGTGGTGGCGGCCAAGGGCGTGGAGGCGTGGCTGGCCAGGGGGTGAGGGGGGCTGCCCCGTTGCGGAACTTCAGCGCGCTGGATTGGGCGATGTCGGCAGGGTGGCCGCCCATAGCCCCAGACAGGCGAACGACAGCGCGAGGCTGTACCCTGAGAACCAGGGCGCAAGCAGCCAGCGGAACATCGTCGGATCGGCGAAGTAGCTCCAGTATTCAGCGTTCTCGACGGATTGCGCCCGGTAGAGAATGTCTCCCGTGATCCAGCCGACAGGCTCCACAATGAGGATGGCCATTAAGGTCCGATCGCTCCCCGCAGCCCGGCCCCGCAAGAAAAAGGCGGCGATGCCGGTGGCAAGGATCAGGCCCCATGCGATCCATGCGCTACCCCCGCCGTGGATGATCATTTCCCAAACCGCGACCCATAGCGGAGGGCGGCCCGACATCAGCGCGACGAAGACGACGTAGGCCGCCGCGAACACGACGGCTCCGACGGCGGCAAGGCGGTGGAGCGTTCTGGTGGAGCCCATAGGCAAGGCTAACATCGCGTTTGTTCGTCAGCCAGCCGTTGCGCCGTTGTCATCCCGGACGCAGACCGCCCCCGGCCTCAGCCCGCCGCCCCGCCCTGCC
>TARA_R110001606_G_scaffold359994_13_pt1 | contig 57857 bp, 54 predicted proteins | sample TARA_R110001606 | Tara Oceans TARA_R110001606 (sample SAMEA4398315) | marine metagenome | biome: Polar Biome; feature: [SRF] surface water layer (ENVO:00010504); material: water (ENVO:00002006), including particulate matter (ENVO:01000060) such as... | depth 5 m
AGGCCGGTACGCTTGCCAAGGCTGTGTCGCGCACCTTAGGAACGGTCGTCTGGCCAACTAGTCAAGAAGGGACCGGTCTTTGCTCGCCACGACCGATCCCCAGTCGACACCGCCGAAAACGGGTCGTCTGACCCTGACCGGGCGACGCTTCCTCATCGTTACCGCGCCATTTGGTCCGTTCGCCGGGCGTCTGGCGAACGCCATCGAAGCGCGCGGCGGAACGGTCGTCCGGATGATCTTCAACGCCGGCGATCTGCTGTCATGGCGACGGTCGAACGGACAGGTGTTCCGGGACGGCCCCGATGTCTGGGCGACACGGTCGGTCGCGCTCACCGCCGGGTTCAGCGACCTGATTATCTTCGGCGAGGGCGGGCCCTACAATCATGCGATTGTCGCCCTGGAGAAATCCACCGGGACCCGGGTCTGGGTCCTTGAGAACGGCTATTTTCGCCCTGACTGGATCACGCTGGAGCAGGGCGGGGTCAACGCCTGCAGCCGCCTGCCGCGCCGCCGCGCCGATTATGATGACCCGGTGCCCGAGGTGGTTCCCCCCCGGTCACTGGGACGCATCCTGCCCTATCACGTGCTCAACATCAGCCTGCACCATCTGGTCCAGGTGCCGGGTCGCATCCTGTTTCCGCGCTACGCACCGGCCTATACGGCCCCGGCCTGGCTGCAGTGCGCCGGTCACATCGGCCGCTATCTGCGGGGGCTGGTCGCATCGCGGCGCGCCTGTGATGCAGAAGAAATCGCCGCCCGGGGTGCCTATTTTCTTGTCTGCCTGCAACGCGAGGGCGACACCCAGCTGCTGCGCTATTCGCGCCTGCCCGACAATGCGGCCTTTCTCGCCGGGATTATGACCAGTTTCGCCCGCTTCGCGCCTGCGGACGCCCGACTCGTGGTCAAGAACCATCCGCTGGATCCGGGCCTGCTGGACCTGCGGCGGGTAACCCGCTCCCTCGCGGTCGAACGGGGTTTGGCGTCGCGGGTCGATTTCATTGACGGCGGGCAGCTGTCGGACCTGTGCCGGAGATCGCGGGGACTCGTGGTCAACAATTCCAGCGCTGCCCTGTCAGCGCTTGGTTTCGGCACGCCGGTCAAGGTTCTGGGGCAGGCTTTTTTCGATTTCGACGGCCTCACCGATCAGCAGCCATTGGATGGGTTCTGGACCTCGCCGACCGCCCCGGATCCGGACCTGTTCCACCGGTTCCGGGCCACGGTCATCGCTCGCACCCAGATCAACGGCAGCTTTCACGCCCCCGCCGCGATAAACGCCACCGCGGCAAGATTGGCGGAAATATTCGCTGGACGGGGAAACCCTGAACGCAACGGCACCTGACGCCCGATCCAGTGATCGTAGGGCTACCGGCCGCATGGCGGCACCCGAAATCGGATCCGTCCACCAGTGTGGCCTTCCGGTCACCCTTTGCTGTCGTCACATCACCGTCACACGACTGTCGCCGCAGCTTCCGACTGCCGCCGTAGATGGAACGTGATTTTGACAGGCTGCAGCTTGCCGCGGGCCTTAATGCCTTCACCATCTGGGGAAAGATGACAATGATGAACCGCAAACGCGTGTTCTGGGCGACGACCGCCCTGTTCACAGGCCTTATGGCCGCCGGTGCCGCTTCGGCCCAATCGACCGGTACGGAGGCTTTCGAGGCGTCTAGGGTTGATGACGTTGTCGTGCAGGGGCGTCGCGGTCCGTTGACGATCGAAGGCAACATCGTTGCCGAGAACGCCTCCAAGTCGCGCGCCACCATCACCGAAGAATACATTCAGACCCAGCCGGCCGGTCAGTCGATCCTCAACTCGATCAACCTGATCCCGGGCGTCAACTTCACCAACAACGATGCCTATGGCTCGTCGGGCGGCGACCTGACCATCCGTGGATTTGACGGTGCCCGCGTGTCGCTGACCGCCGACGGCATCCCGCTGAACGACACCGGCAACTACGCCATCTATTCCAACCAGCAGCTCGACCCCGAGCTGATCGAGCGCGCTACCGTCAACCTCGGTACCACCGACGTCGACAGCCCCACGGCCTCGGCCACCGGCGGCACGGTCAACTACAACACCCGTCGGACCCGCAGTGATTTCGGCATTATCGCCCAGCCGTCGATCGGCGAGGAAGACTATCGCCGTCTGTTCCTGCTGATGGACACCGGTGCGTTCGGCCCCTGGGGCACCGAAGCTTGGGTCGCCTATTCCAGCACCGAATACGATCACTTCAAGGATCCGGGTGGCATCAACAAGACCCAGTACAACGGCCGCATCTATCAGGCCCTGGGTGACAACGGCGACTTCGTCGCCCTGACCGGTCATTACAACCGTAACCGTAACAGCTTCACCCGTCGGGTGACCCTGGCGGACTTCAATGCAGGCACTGCTTTCGACGTCTCCAACTCGGTCGCTTCGTCCTACACGGGCATCAACCCGTCCAACACGGGCAACATCCGCGGCTCGTCGCGCTTCACCCTGTCCGACAGCCTGACCCTGACCGTCGACCCTTCGTTCCAGTACGTCCTCGCCAACGGCGGCGGCACCAGCAACTGGAGCGAGACCGACCGCCAACTCCGCGGCAACTCGGCTGCGGCCGGTGTCGACCTGAACGGCGACGGCGACATCCTCGACACGGTCACCCTGTACCGCCCCAACACGACCAACACCCACCGTTACGGCCTGACCAGCTCGCTGGTCTGGCGCCCGAATGACAACAACACGGTTCGTCTCGCCTACACCTACGACTACGGGCGTCACCGTCAGACCGGTGAAGTCGGCTACATTGAGGCTAGCGGTCGTCCCGAAAATCCGTTCGCGGGCCGCAACGGCACCCCGATCGCCCTGCCGGACGGCACCCTGCTGCGTCGCCGGGATCGCCTGTCCTACGCCGAGCTGAACCAGATCGCCGTCGAATACCGCGGCTCCTTCGTCGACGACGCTCTCAGCGTTTCACTGGGTCTGCGCGCTCCGTTCTTCAGCCGTGAGCTGAACAACTACTGCTACCAGCGCGACACCTTCAACGCCTACTGCACGACCCAGACCCCGGCCGTCACTAATGCCGACGGTACGGTCCAGTTTCCGGCCTCGGCCCTGAACTCGAGCGCGAACAATCGCTACCGGCCTCCGGTTTCGTTCGACAAGAAGTACGACGCTGTCCTGCCGAACGCGGGTGCCACGTGGCGCTTCGCCGACCACCAGTCGTTCTACGTCAGCTATGCCGAAGGCTTCTCGGCTCCGCGGACCGATGACCTCTATGATCGGGTCGACGTCAATCCGGAACCGGAAAAGACCAACTCGTACGACCTCGGCTATCGCTACCAATCTTCGGGTCTGATCGCGTCCTTCGCCCTGTGGCACACGGACTATTCGAACCGCATCCTGCGGACCTTCGATGAAGCGGCCAACCTGTTCCTGACCCGCAACATCGGTGAAGTCACGCTGCGGGGCTTCGACGGCCAGATCGGGTTCTCGCCGTTCGAGAATTTCAGCTTGTACGGCTCGGTCACCTACACCGACAGCGAAGTTCAGAACGACCTGCCGAACGGCGTGGTCGGTGGCGTTCCGGTGTTCCTGCCGACCGCCGGCAACCAGCTGGTGGAAACGCCCGACTGGCAGTACGCCATGCGTGCGGACTGGAAGCTGGGCGACTGGGACCTGGGCATCCAGGGCAAGTATGTCGGCGAGCGTTTCGCCAATGACATCAACACCGAGGTCGCCCCGTCCTACACCCTGTGGGACCTGGACGTCCGTTACACCTTCAACAGCATCGGTGCGCCGAACTGGTGGATGCAGGTCAACGTGACCAACCTGCTCGACGAAGAGTATCTGGCCGACATCTCGACCAGCACCTCGGGTTCGGCCCAGTACCAGCTGGGCGCGCCGCGCACGGCCATGGTCACCTTGCGGACGGCCTTCTAGGACCCGTCTACAGTTGTTCAATGAGGGGGCGGACCGGCAACGGTCCGCCCCCTTTGGCGTTTTGGTCCTCCGTTCGCCTTGGGGGCGCTGTTGAACTCCGGTGTCGCGGTGTCTATCTGGCCGGGCTGGCCCGCTTGGCCCCTGTCCGGATGTTTGCCGTCGCCATGACCTCTTCGCTCCCGCCGATCCCGGCCGAATGGACTTCGCACCGCGCCATGTGGGTGGGCTGGCCCAGTCATGCCGAGCTGTGGCTGGACCAGCTCGAGCAGGCCCGCGATGAGGTCGAAGCCCTCGTCCGTGCCCTGACGGGGCCGGGCCGCGAACAGGTGCGGCTGATGGTTGGAACCGACGGAGCGCTGGCCGAGGTTCAGGCCCGGCTTGACGGCGTCGACGGGGTCGAGATCGTGCCCGGCCGGTTCGGCGATATCTGGCTGCGCGACACCGGCCCGGTCTTTGGCCCGGGGTCGCGCACGGCCCATGCCTTCCGTTTCAACGGCTGGGGCGGCAAATACGACTTCCCGCACGACGATGAGGTCGCCGATCAGATCGGCACCGCCGCCGGTGTGCCCCTGACCCGACATGATTTCATCCTTGAGGGTGGAGCCCTGGATCATGACGGGGCCGGCACCCTGCTGACCACCCGCCAGTGCCTGCTCAATCCGAACCGCAACCCGGGCTGGAGCGAGGCGGCGGCCGAGTCTGCCCTGGGCGCGGCGCTGGGTGCCCGCAAGGTGCTGTGGCTGGGTGACGGCCTGCTGAACGACCATACCGACGGTCATGTCGACAACCTCGCCCGCTTTGTCGCGCCGGGCGTAGTCGCCTGTCCCGTCGCTTGGGGCCGCGGCGACCCCAATGACGACGTTTATGACGCCACGGCCCGAGCCCTGTCGGCGATGACGGACGCCGACGGGCAGCCGATCCGGGTGCTGCGCATCCCGTCGCCCGGTTTCGTTCCCGACGAGGATGAGAAACCGATCCCGGCCAGCCACATGAATTTCCTTATCGCCAACGGGGCCATTATCGTGCCGACCTATGGCGACGACCGCGCCGCCGATCTGGCCGGTCAGGCCCTGGCCACGGTGTTCCCGGACCGCGAGATCGTCCTGCTGCCGTCGCTCGCCATACTCAGCGGTGGCGGATCCTTCCACTGCATCACCCAGCAGGAGCCCGCCTGATGGCCCGCACAATCTCCGTCGCCGCCCTGCAGACCGCCTACGGTGAGGACATGCAGGCCAACATCGCCAAGACCATCGACCTGGTCCGACAGGCCGCCGCCCGGGGTGCGCAGGTGATCCTGCCGTCGGAACTGTTCCAGGGGCCCTATTTCTGCGTCACCCAGGAAGAGCACTGGTTCGCTACCGCCCATCCGTGGCGCGAGCACCCCTGCGTCACCGCCCTGGCCCCGGTCGCCGCCGAACTGGGCGTGGCCATTCCGGTGTCGATTTTCGAGCGCGAGGGGCCGCACTATTATAATTCGATGGTCATGCTGGACGCTGACGGCTCGCCGATGGGCGTCTATCGCAAGAGCCACATCCCCGACGGTCCCGGCTATCAGGAGAAATACTATTTCCGGCCGGGCGATACGGGCTTCAAGGTCTGGGACACCCGGTTCGGGCGGGTTGGCGTCGGCATCTGCTGGGACCAGTGGTACCCCGAATCCGCCCGGGCCATGATGCTGATGGGGGCCGAGGTCCTGATGTATCCGACCGCCATCGGCTCCGAGCCGCATGACAGCGAGCTGGACACCGCCCTGCCCTGGCAGCGCGCCATGCAGGGCCATGCGGTGTCGAATGTGGTCCCGGTCGTCGGGGCCAATCGTATCGGCCATGAGCAGGTCGCCGGGGCCGGGCAGGACTTCTATGGTTCGTCCTTCATCGCCGATCACCGTGGCGATCTGGTCGAAAGCCTCGGGCGGACCGAAGAGGGCGTGCTGGTCCACACCTTCGATCGCGACTTCCTCGATCGGCATCGCGCCGCCTGGGGCTTTTTCCGGGATCGTCGGACGGACCTCTACGGCCCGTTGGTCGCGCCACGTCCAGCCTGAGTCCGTCTACCGGGACTGAGCCGGGAACAGCCGGCGTTCGGCGGCACAGCCCGGGCTTTCCAGGCCCGGTGCACGGGCCGCGGCCACCTCGATCCGGGCCAGGGCGAGATCGGCCTGGAATTCCGGCGTCGCCGCCGCTGCGTCATGGACGGCATGGCCCAGCTGCTGGCCCGCCGACACGTCACTGGGCCAGTCCAGGGCGCAAACCGCGCGGCTGACGCCGATCTCCTGGCCGATCCTCTGGATCGCGTCTGACCGCGCCGGAACCAGATTGCTGAACAGGTCGCCATAGGCGGTGCCGACGGCCGCGGCGATCGACGGCCAGGAGGGGGATGTCCGCCCGGCCTCGGTCAGGCGCAGGCAGACGCGGCGCTGCGGATCGACTGCTGCTGGGCGAAGACGGGGACTCCGGTCCCGGGCGATGCTGCCCACGGCCACCGCATCAATCTGCAAACGGGTCATCAGCCGGGTCAGGGCCGGCATTGGCCGGGCCGTCATCCGGGCCCCGATGGCGCAGTCAAAATGTTGCGCGGCGTACGGGGGTCTCAACTCGGTATGGGTGATCGCCATCAGCCAGCGATCCCCACCTTCCAGCGCGCGATAGCCCTCGGACCCGGCGCGGTCCTGCGATGAGATATCGGACGGGCCCGGCAGCATGGTCGCTGCCAGTTGTTCGCTGATCGTATCCGGCAGATAGCCGGTCAGGGCCACCTCGGGCACGGGGGCCGTTTCAGGCAGGTTGGCACAGGCGACCAGCAGCAGCGCCGCAACCGCAAGGGTCGCGCCGCTCTTCGGAGTCACCGCCCGGTGCTCCAGGTCAGCTGGACCGACGTGGAATCGTCGTCGATGGGGTCGGCCACGACCCTCAGGCTCGTGCCCGCATTGTCGGCCGCCGCAGCGCCATAGGCGCGGGCCTTGCCCTGGTTCATGCCCATGATCGAAGACAGGCCCGCAGCTTCGGCCTTCTGGCGATACCAGGCGACGACGGTGTCCGGATCGGCGTTGGTCGTGAATGAAACAATGCCGCCGGAACCGTCCGGGCCATCCGCCACGGTCGGTGCGCCGGAGACCTGTCCCCCGGGATAGACGGCAGCGAAGGCGGGAACGTCGGAAGTCTTGACCGCCGGGGTCGGGGCTGCGGCCGCGGGACCGGCGGGTTCAGCGGTCACGGTCGCTGAAGTGATCGTCGCGGCGGAGGCTTCGGGCGCGCTCGGGCGCTCGGCCGACGCGTCGCCGTTTCCGCAACCCGTGAGCGAGGTTGCCATCGCCACGAAGGCGATTGCCGTGCTCCGCTTCATCCGCTGTACGCCCTTGAGACTGTTCTGATTATGAGATCACCGTGGCCCATCGATGCGGCGACGACAAGGCGGCACCGTGTCGTCGCTGATCTCACCCTGCGTCGTGATCCCGATCCGCAGCCGCCGCCTGCCCCTGTTTGGCCAGGGCGGCGTTGATCCGGTCCTGGTCCGGATCGATGTCCGAGCCGGAGGCCGAGCCACCGCGCAGGGAGCCGGCGCGGGTATCCGATCCGCCGTCGGAGCCGGAAAGCGCCAGGGTCAGCGCCTCTGCTCCCATGTCGGGTTCGGTGTGCGGGGCCGGCTGGTGGGCGGCGGGGCGGGGTGTGTCGGGCATGGTCAGTATCCTCTCGGGACTCTAAGCCGTCGCCGGTCGGTGAGTTCCCGATACAGAAAGGGCCGGAACAGAGTCCCGGCCCCTTGTATGGCGTACCCGGAGTTCGCCTCAGCCCTTGGCGAAAAGCTTGTTCCAGCGGCGCTTGTCGCGGTTCTTCCAGCTTCCCCGGTGATAGGCGTCCGAGCCGATCAACGGCACTACCGTGGTGGCTTCGGCGAAGACCATCTGCTCATGCGTGGTCTGGACCTTGCCCCAGGAGGCGGCCTCTTTCAGCGTCGAAGATGAACAGGCCCCGTCGCGCACATCGGCGACGGTGATCTGGACCGCATAGCGGTGCATCTCGGCCTCGACGCCGAGGATCTCGGCGCAAACCACGGTGTCCTGGGCAAAATTCTTCGGCACGCCGCCACCGACCATGAACAGGCCGGTGACGCCCGCCGCGATCTTGATGTCGGTCAGTTCGCGGAAATCGGCCACGGCGTCGATCATCAGATAGGGTTGTTTGGCCGCAATCCGCTCCTTCTGGTGCTTGACCAGACCGAAGCCGGCCGAGGAGTCGACGAAGGCCGGGCAGAAGATCGGCACGCCCTCTTCATAGGCGGTCTGGATCAGCGACCCTTCCTTCTTGGCGTTCCCTTCAGACAGCCACTTGCCCATCTCCCAGATGAACTCGCGCGAGGAATAACCGCGCGGCTCCAGCCGGTTGCAGATCTCCAGAATGGTGTGATCGCAGGCCTGGAGCTCTTCCTCGTTGATATAGGTGTCGTAGATTCGGTCGATATAGTTATCGCGCAGGACGTTGTCGTCCACCTCGCCGGCGGCCTGGTAGTGTTTGAAGCCGAGGGCCTCGAAGAAGTCCATGTCGACAATCGAGGCCCCGGTGGCGACCACGGCGTCGATCATGCCGAATTTCACCATGTCGCGGTACACGTGCATGCAGCCGCCGGCCGAGGTGGAGCCGGCCAGGATCAGCCACGGTGAGCAGTCCTTGTCCTCGATGGCCATCGAGAAGATGTCGGCGGCGCGGGCCGTGTCACGGCTCGAGAACGACATCTTGCGCATGGCGTCGACGATCGGCCGCGCGTCGAAGCTGGTGATGTCGATGTGCTCGACCGTGTTCTGAAGCAGCTGGGCCTTGGTGTTGGACTGGACGGGTGCGGTCATCTCGCGGGGTTCCCTGGATTTGAGCGCCCGTCTGAAAACTGCAGCGGCCCGGACGGAGCGACGGGCCGCTGCTTGGTTAGATAGCTGAGGGACGCTTACGCGTCAGCCTGGGATCAGCGTTTACGCTTGCGTACGCCGGCCTTGCCCTTGGGGCGCGACAGGCGAACGATCTTGCGGGCCTGCTCTTCGGCCGTGGTGCGCACGGTCGGTATGGAGCGGGGTGCGAGGCCGTAGAGCGAGGCCATCGGGGCGTCCTCGACCATGGCCAGCTCATGCTCGCCATAGCCGTTGAAACCGGTCGACATGGCGACGCCATAGGCACCCAGCATGCCGATCTCGATGAAGTCGCCTTCACGGATATCGGCCGGCAGCCAGAACGGTCCGGGCATGTGATCGATCGAATCGCAGGTCGGTCCATAGAACTGGAACGGCTTGAGATCGCTCGCGGCCTCGGCATCGCGCACCAGCTTGACCGGGAAGGGCCAGCGCGAGTGCGTCGCATCGAACAGCGAACCATAGCTGCCGTCGTTCAGGTAAAGGGCGTCGCCCTTGCGCAGGTCGACACGGCACAGGACCGACGAGGACTCGGCGACCAGTGCCCGGCCGGGCTCGCACCACAGTTCGGTCGTCTCGGACACCGGCATGTCGTTGAAACCGCGGTGGATGGCGTCGGCGTATTCGCTCATGTCGGGCGGAACCATGCCCGGATAGACCGAGGGGAAACCGCCGCCGACATCGACGATGTCGACGAACACACCGGCGCGGCTGATCGAGCGTCCGACCTGGGCCATGGCGGCCTGGTAGGCGCTGGGGCGCATGCACTGGCTGCCGACGTGGAAGCTGACGCCCATCAGGCCGTCGACCACAGCGCGACGCGTAGCCAGCAGCAGGGCGGGGGCCTGGTCCGGCGTGACGCCGAACTTGCCCGACAGCGTGTAGGCAGCACCGTCGGTGGCGACGGCCATGCGCACGATCAGATTCAGGTCCTTGGCACCACCGGTGGCGTCGAGGATCTTCTCCAGCTCATCATGGCTGTCGAGTGCAAAGGTGCGCACGGCCAGATCGAAATAGGCGCGGGTGATGGCGTTGCGGCTCTTGACCGGATGCATGAAGGCCAGACGCGCGTCGGCGCTGACCGAACGCACCAGTTCGATCTCGGCGAGCGAGGCGACGTCGAACGCGTTGACGCCTTCCGCGACCAGGGTCTCGATGACCCAGCGCGAAGGGTTTGCCTTCACCGCATAGAAGACGTCCGCTTTCAGATTGTCCTGGAACCAGCGCGCCGCTACGGAAACCGAACGCGGCCGCACAAGTGCGACGGGACGCTCGGGGGACCGCTCACGGACCAGGTCCAGGGGAAATGGATACGTGCGCAATTCACGTAAACCCCTGTAATTGTTGAACCCAGCCGGCGTTAGCAGCGCAAGATCAGACCACGGGGTCCGCCGGAAAGGGCCATGTAGGGTCGTGAGGCCGGAAAGTAAAGCGGCGATTTTGTGTTTCAGGGCCGGAGTCGACCCTCTCACCCTGTATAGAACCCTCCGTGTGCCGGCGCGTTCCCGTTGTTCCGGGCCCGTCGGAAAGGCGGCGTCGGGGCAGGGGGAGAATGATGAATCGTTGGCTGTTTGTCTGGAGACGTACGACCCAGGAGTTATGGTTTCGCGCCGGGCTCTATGCGGTGTTCGGCGTCGTCGCGGCCTTGGCTGCGGTCGTGGCGGCCCCGCTGGTCCCGAGCGAAATGGCGGATCGCTTCGGCGGGGAGTCGGTCGAGCAGGTCCTGACCATCCTGGCGTCGAGTCTGCTGGCGGTCGCGACCTTTTCGCTCGGGGCGATGGTCACGGCCTATACCGCAGTCTCGAGCGCCGCCACGCCGCGCGTGGCCTCCCTGGTCACCGGCGACGACGCGACGCAGAAATCGCTCGCCACCTTCGTCGGGGCCTTTCTCTATGCCATCGTCGGGGTCACGGCGATCAACGCCCACTACTATGCGGCTGCGGGACGGGCGGTGCTCTTTCTCACCAGCCTGGCCGTAGTCGGCCTCGTCGCCTTCCGTCTGTTGGCCTGGATCAACCGCCTGTCCAGCCTGGCCCGGTTGGGACACATGATCGAACTCGTTGAGGAACGCGGCACCCGGGCTCTGCTTGAAGCGGCCGCCCGTCCGCATCTTGGGGGGCGGGCCGGGACCCTGGGGCCGCAGGCAATGGCCATCCTCAGTCCAAAGACGGGGTATGTCCAGAATGTGGATCCGGACCATCTGCAGCGCGCCGCCGAGACGGCCGGTGCCGATGTCGAGGTGGTAGCCGGTCCCGGCACCTTCGTGCGCCGCGGCGAGGTTCTGTGCCGCCTCGACCTGGCCGAGGCGAATGACGACCTGCAGGGCCGGTTCTGCGCCGCCTTCACCCTGGGACGATCACGGTCGTTTGATCAGGACCCCCGATTTGCCTTGACGGTCCTCGGGGAGATTGCGGGCAAGGCGCTGTCGCCCGGTGTCAACGACCCGGGAACCGCCGTCGAGATTGCGACCACCGGTGTGCGCTTGCTGGACGCGTGGTGCCAGGCCCGGGAGGCCGTGCCTGCAGAAGCGGAGGTGACGCATGATCGCCTGCGCGCCCGCCCCCTGCTGGAAGTCGACATGCTCGATGACGTCTTTGGCCCCCTGATCCGCTATGGAGCGGGCGATCTACTGGTGGCGACCCAGCTGCAGCTGGCGCTGAATTCACTCGGATCGGAGCAGGCCCCGTTGGGCCGTGCTGCAGCCCAGCTCGGCAAGGAGTCCCTGAAACGATCGATGGCGGCGCTGGGGTCTTCGCATGACCGGGCGCGGCTCAAGGCAATCATTCCCTGACTTCGATGCGTCGCACTGGACGAAATCGACGCCGCCGTGTCATTAAGACTTGCCGAAGCGCGTTTCGCGCGTCATGCGGCGCAGCCCTGCAACCGCCATCAGCGAGTCCATGAGCTCATCCGCCGCCGCCGTCGCTTCCGTGCGCGATGTGTCAAAGACCTTCGGTTCCCGCAAGGCGCTCAACGGTGTGTCCGTCGAGGTTGCCGCCGGAGAAATGGTCGCCCTGATCGGTCCTTCCGGTTCCGGCAAGTCGACGCTCCTGCGTTCAATCACCGGCCTGCAGAGCATTGATCCCGGCAAGGGCACGATCGAGGTGTTCGGCGAGGTGGTTCAGAAGAACGGTCACGTCACCGGCCGGGTTCGTGCCGCGCGCGGCAAGCTGGGCATGATCTTCCAGCAGTTCAATCTGGTCGGCAGACTGTCCCTGTTCTCCAACGTCATGCTGGGCTCATTGGGCCGTCTGCCGGGTTGGCGCTGCATGCTGGGTCTGTGGCCCGCTGCCGACAAGGCCACGGCCATGGCTGCCCTGCACAGGGTCGGCGTTGCCGACTACGCCGGACAGCGGGCGAATACCCTGTCGGGTGGCCAGCAACAGCGTGGGGCCATCGCTCGCGCCCTCGTCCAGGGCGCCAAGGCTATTCTCGCAGACGAGCCGGTCGCTTCCCTTGATCCCGTTTCCGCCCGCAAGGTCATGGAACTGCTGGTCGAGCTCAACAAACGCGACGGTCTCGGCGTGATCGTGACCCTGCACCAGGTCGATTATGCCATCCGCTATTGCGATCGGGTCATCGCCCTCCAGGAGGGCAAGATTGTGTATGACGGCCCGACGACGGGCCTCGACACCAACCGCCTTATCGACATCTACGGTCCCGAGTTTGAGGACGCGTTCTGGGAAGCCAAGGCATGACCCATACCCTGTTCACCCGCCGCCTGGCCGCTGTCGCCGGTGTTGCCGTCCTGGCCCTGGGCCTCGCGTCGTGCGGCAAGGGCGAAGACACGGCCGCAGGTGCACCGACGGAAATCACCTTCTCGATTCTGTCGGCCGAGGGCCAGGCGTCCTCGGGACCGCTGTGGCAACCGTTGCTTGACGACATGTCCAAGGCCATCGGTGTGCCGGTGAAGCCCTTCTTTGCCGGCAACTACAATGTTCTGATCGAGGCGATGCGCTTCAACCAGACCCAGGTCGCCTGGTTCTCGGCCAAGCCGGCCCTTGAGGCGGTCGACCGGGCCCAGGGCGAGGTGATCGCCCGCATCGTCGATCCGGAAGGGCGTGACAGCTATCAATCTACCCTGATCGTCAGGAAGGGCTCTGGCATCACGCTGGACAAGGTTCTGGCGTGCGGCAAGGTCTATGATTTCGGCATCGGTGACGCCCAGTCGACCTCGGGCACGCTCGCGCCCATGACATTCCTGTTCAATCCCCGCGGTATTCAGCCCGGTCAGTGCTTCAAGACCATGCGTTCGGCCAGCCACCAGGCCAACGCCTTTGCCGTGGCGACCGGCGTCGTGGATATCGCCACATCGAACACGATCAACACCATCTTCATGATGCGGGAAAACCCGCACCTGGCCAGCCAGCTGCAGGACATCTGGATCTCGCCGCCGATCCCGGAGTCCGGGATCGTGATCCGTGAGGACCTCGACCCGGTCCTCAAGGAGAAGATCCGCAGCTTCTTCCTGACCTACGGCCAGGGCGACGGCCCCGATGCCGAGCGTCAACGCCAGGTTCTCGCGACGCTGAACTATTCGATGTTCCGCGCCGCCGATGACGGCTACCTCGACCCCGTTCGCGAAATGATTGCGGACCAGCAGCTGTCCGAAGCCCGTGCCAAGGGTGACCAGACGGCCGTCACCGCCGCTGAACGCGCCCTGGCGGCCTTGCGCTCCAAGCGTGAGGTCCAACCTTGAGCGAGACCCCGAAAACCGCTGCCGCTGCGGCGGCTGTGGGCGGTCGGCCCGTGGGCGCGACCGGCGAGGTCCCGCGGCCACCGTCGAAATCGCTGTCGGCCTGGCTGATGGACCTGCTGTTGTGGGGCGGTATTGCCGTCGTGCTGCTGATCAGCTTCGACAAGGTCGACATGGCCAATCTGCCCAAGCTGGTCACCAACCAGGAAAGCATCCGGACCTACGGGCGGGAGCTACTGAAGCCCGACTTCAGCAATTGGCAGCATCTGGTCGGCCTGATGTGGCTGACTGTGCAGATTGCCCTGTGGGGTACCTTCATCGCCGTGTTTATCGCCGTGCCCCTGGGTCTGGCGGCGGCGCGTAATATCGCGCCGCCCTGGGTCGTCTGGCCGGTCCGGCGGGTCATGGACCTGCTGCGCTCCATTCCCGACCTGGTGATCGCCACCCTGTTCATTGTCGCCGTGGGCCTCGGCCCGCTGGCGGGTGTCCTGGCTTTGGCGCTCAATACCGGCGGCGTTCTGGCCAAGCTGTTCTCGGAGGCCGTGGAGTCGATCGACAAGGGCCCTGTCGAGGGCGTGCGCGCCACGGGGGCCACGCCCCTGCTCGAGATCGTCTGGGGTGTGATCCCGCAGGTGGCCCCGCTGTGGACCTCGTTCGCCCTCTACCGGTTCGAATCCAACAGCCGGGCGGCGACAGTCCTGGGTCTGATCGGGGCCGGTGGTATCGGCCAGCTGCTGTTCGAGGATATCCAGGGCTTCAAATACGCCGAGGTTTCGGCGATCGCGATCGTCATCGTCGTGGCGGTGACCCTGATCGACACCCTGTCGCAGATCATGCGCAAACGCTTGCTCTGAGTGTCACAAAGGCGCGCGCTGGCCGTCATATATGTCTGATCTAAGCCTGTCTGACATATAATGTTCGGAGAATTGATCATGACTTCCAAGCTTATGATGGCCGTCTCGGCCGTGGCCCTGCTCGCCGTGGCGGGTTGTGGAAACGGTGGCAGCGGTGGCGACGGGGCCCGCGCAGGCATCTGGGCAGCGGGTTCATCGACCGTCTTTCCGTTCGCGACCCGCGTGGCCGAGAATTTTGCCCGCGCCTCGAGCGGTGCTGCGCCTCGCGTGGAATCGCTGGGCACCGGCGGCGGCATTCAGGCGTTCTGCCAGGGCATCGGCCCGACCACGCCGGACATCGCCAATGCCTCGCGGCCAATGAAGGCCTCCGAGTTCGCGATGTGCCAGGCCAACGGCGTCACAGACATTGTAGAGCTGAAGGTCGGCTTTGACGGGATCGTCATCGCCACCGCGCGCGACGGCAACGGCTTCAACTTCCGTCTTCAGGACCTGTATCAGGGCCTGGCCAAGGAGGTGCCCGGCGGCGACGGTTTCGTTGCCAACCCCGCGACGACCTGGAACATGGTCAACCCTGCCCTTCCGAACCAGCGTATTCAGGTCTATGGCCCGCCGCCGACCTCCGGCACCCGCGACGCCTTCCTTGAACTGGGCATGGCGCCCGGTGCGGCCCTAATCCCGGCGTTGGCTGCGGTCAAGGCGTCTGACAAGGACCGCTTCGAGGTCCTGGCCCACACCCTGCGTGAGGACGGTTCCTGGATTGATGCCGGCGAAAACGACAACGCTATTGTTCAGACGCTGTCGCGCACACCGGGGTCGCTGGGCGTGTTCGGCTTCTCGTTCCTTGAGCAGAACATGGACACGGTGAAGGCCGAGACCATCGACGGTATCGCGCCGACTGTCGAAACCATCGCGGACGGCAGCTATCCGCTGGCCCGCAGCCTCTACATCTACGTCAAGAAGGCCCACATCGGCGTAACGCCGGGCCTGCAGCAGTTTGTGCAGGAGTTCATGTCGGAGGCTTCAGCCGGGCGTGGCGGCTATCTGCAGGATCGGGGACTGGTGCCGCTGCCGGTTGACCAGTTGGCTGCGCAGCGGGCCATTGCCGCGGCCATGACGCCGATGACCGCTCCGGCAAAATAGACGCCCCAAAAACGGACGGTGAACAGCGCCGCGGGCCTCTGGGTCCGCGGCGTTTTTCGTGTCGCCACCGGCACTGTCATCAAACCGCCGGACCCCTGTAACGCGGACGAAACACCAGCCTCGCATTTCGGTCACGCGATCCTCACCAACCCGTCGCCGGACTGGAAAAAAACCGTCGTCGGTGCCGGCTAAACCGGGACTGTAGCCGGTCGCGAAGCGCCGGACGGGGCAACCAACACAGGAGTCCGCTTGATGCGACATCACACCCTTACGGCGAGCGTCGCGCTCGTCCTCGCCACGGCGCTTGGGGGCGTCGCCCAGGCCCAGGATACTGCGCCGGCCACCACCATCACCTGGAAGGGCGCGCCGCAGTTTCAGTGGGGCGAGTTCACCTTCAAACCGCGCGGACGGGTCTATTTCGATTACGTCAGCCAGGACGTCGACCGCGCCACGGGCACGGATTTCAGCGCCTCGGAAAGCCGACTGCGCACCGCACGCCTCGGCGTTCAGGGCACCTACAGCGATCAATGGGCCTATGTCGCCGAGGTCAGTATCGGCAACGGCGAGGCCACCTGGGACGATCTGGCCCTGACGTATTCGCCGTCGGACCACACCGAAATCAAGGTCGGCAACTACAAGAGCCTGTCGCTCGAGAACCTTACCTCCTCGCGCTACACCACCTTCATGGAGCGCGGGCCATTCAACGACCTGATAGGTGCTGGCCGGGTCATGACCCTGTCGGCCCGTACCGGCGGCGACAACTGGTCGGTGACCGGCGGCATTCATGGCGATTCAATCAATGACACCTCGGTCGCCGGTGACGAACAGACCGGTGCCTTCGTGCGCGGCCATTTCGCCCCGGTCGTCAGCGATGACGTCAAGATCCACCTCGGGGCCTGGGCCCGGATGCGCGACCGTCACGACGACTCGGCCTTCCGCTATCGCGTGCGCAACAACACCAACTACGGCGACCGCTACACCGACGCCGGTTCGTCCCCGCTCGGGGCCGGAGACAAGGACACCACCTACGGGCTGGAAGCCGCCGGTGTGTGGCGCAGCGTCTCGCTCCAGGGTGAATGGGCCGGCGTCAACGCCGACCTGACCGGCGGCGGCAAGGCCGACGCGCGTGGCTACTACGTCATGGCTTCGTTCTTCCCGACAGGCGAGCAGCGCAACTACGACGCCGCCGATGGCAAGTTCGGCCGGGTCAAGATCCGCCGGCCTGTTACTCAGGGCGGCCCCGGCGCGGTCGAGCTGGCCGTGCGCTACGACAATGTCGACCTGACCGGGTTCGCAGGGGTCGCCACGGCGGGCCAGTACTCCGCCGTGACCCTCGGCGCGACCTGGTACCCGTTCCCTTACGTCCGCTTCATGGCCAACTACACCGACGCAAATAACGATGCCCAGGTGGCGACCGCCGACGTCGATGTGAAGACGCTGCAGCTCCGCGGTCAGTTCGACTTCTGAGCTGGTCCGCGTTCAACCTCGCACGGCGAGGTCACGCTCGAAAAGGCCCCGAACGGCTTACCGTTCGGGGCCTTTTGACGACAGGATCAGGCGGCGACCTTGCGGCGGAGGCGGGCGATGCGCCGCAGACGCCGCCAGAAGCGGCCGCGCTCGGGTTCGGGGTAGGGCTGCAGGTTTTCGACGAACTGTTCTGCCGAGGCGCGCCAGCTGAATTTCTCCGCATAGGCCCGTACGTCGGCACGATCACATTTCAGAGCCTCCAGGCAGGCGGCCTGCAGATCGTCGCCGATCGCGCCGGCACCCGAGCCGGGAATGATGTCGATCGGTCCGTGCGCGGGAAAGGCCGCGACAGGTGTGCCGGTGGCCATGGCTTCGAGGATCACCAGTCCAAAGGTGTCGGTCCAGCTGGGGAAGACGAAGACGTCGGCGTCCCGGAAACAACGCGCCAATTCCTCGCCGAACCGGGCTCCGAGGAATTTGGCCTCGGGATAGCGGGTCGCCAGGTCGGCGCGGGCGGGTCCGTCGCCGACGACGATCTTGGTGCCCGGAAGATCGATCTCGAGAAAGGCCTCGATGTTCTTTTCGACCGCCACGCGGCCGACGTTGAGGAAGAAGGGGCGGGGCCAGTCCTTGCCGCCCATTTCGTCGTAGATACGCGGCAGGTCCGGGTTGAACTGTTCGGTGTCGACGCCGCGCGACCACGGCGAGACGTTCCTGAAGCCGTGCTCGACCAGTTCGTCACGCAGGGTCGGGGTCGCCACCATCAACCGGCCGGACGGCTTGTGGAACCATTTCATATAGGCGTAGCCGACCTGGACCGGGATCGGGAAACGGGCCGAAACATATTCCGGGAATTTGGTGTGGTAGCTGGTGGTGAAGGGCAGCTTCCACTCGACACAGATCCGTCGGGTCGCGATGCCGATCGGCCCCTCGGTGGCAATGTGAACCGCTTCGGGTTCAAAGGCGCGCAGGCGTTCGCGAATCTCTTCCTCCGCGCCTAACGCCAGCCGGATCTCCGGATAGGTCGGGCAGGGAATTGTCTTGAACTGGTCGGGCCGGATGACCTCGACTTCATGGCCCATGGCGCGGCATTCAGCCACGGTCCGGGTCAGGGTGCGGACGACGCCATTGACCTGGGGTTCCCAGGCGTCGGTTGCCAGAACTATGCGCATGGACGGGCAGCGAGCTTTCACCATCAGCGAGGAGGACAGCCTTAGCCGCTCCTGAGGTCGATGGCGAGACTTCTGAACGAGTATGGCGTCGATCAGGTCCGACGGGGAAAGCCGCCGGCACGACTGAGTGCCGATGGCGCAGGTCGACCGAGCTTCTCGCCCATCCAGCCCGCCGCGGTGATCAGGGAATCCAGATCATAATCGGTCGAGAATCCCGCCCGCTCCAGCATGTAGACGAGGTCTTCCGTGGCGATATTGCCGGTGGCCCCGGGCGCGAACGGGCAGCCGCCGATGCCGCCGGCCGAGGCATCCAGCACATCGACTCCAGCCTCGACGCCGGCATAGGCATTGGCCAGGCCGGTATTGCGGGTGTCGTGGAAATGCAGACGCAGTCGCGCGTCCGGTGCCGCCTTACGGGCAGCCTCGATCACCCGCGTCACGGCCCACGGGTCACCGGCCCCTATGGTATCGGCAAGGGCGATCTCCTCGACCCCGAGCGCAGCGACCTGACCCACGAGATCGGCCACCTGTTCGACTGGGACCTCGCCCTCGAACGGGCAGCCCCAGACGCAGGACAGGGTGGCGGACAGGGATGGTGCAGCGCCGACCCGGCCGGCCGCGTTGTGACGCCGCCCGACGATGTCGCCGAGCATGGCCACCTGATCCTTTACCGTCAGACCCTGGTTCTTCAGCCCGAAGCCGTCGGTCACAGACAGGGAGACGTTGACCTCGTCCACGCTGGTTTCGAGGGCCCGGTCATAGCCGCGGCCGTTCAGCACCAGCCCGATACGGCTATGGCCGGCCCGAGGCGGCAGCAGGGCCATCACCTCTTCTGCCCCGGCCATCTGCGGCACATATCTGGGATGGACGAACGAAACGGCTTCGATCCGTCGTGCTCCGGCCGCTTCCAGCTTCTGTACGAACGCCGTTCGCACAGCGGGCTCGAACACCGTTGGCTCGTTCTGCAGACCGTCGCGCGGCCCGACTTCGACGATGGTAATGTGACGGCGGCTCATCGCCCGTCTCCGGTGGTGTCCGGCGCGCCGGGCGGCGCATAGACGGTCAGGCTGACGTCGTCGCCGTTGGAATAGTTGTGCCCGGTGACAACGCCGACCGCACGGCCGGTCACCCCGAGCCGGGCACTGGACTGGTGGAAGGCGTCGGCATCGTGAGCCTCGACGATGGCCGGACGGCCCTCGGCCAGCGCGCGCGCCGCACCGTCGGCGTCGGTCAGCTCGGTACTGCGGCCGGTCAGGAAGACGAAACTGGGCTCATGAAAGCCGGTAATGGCCACAGGACCGGTGATGCGGCCCTGTCGGGGGTGCAGGGCCGCGTGCTCGAGGGTGGCCTCCAGACGCGGCGCAACGGACAGCGGGCGCAGCTGGCGCAGGGTTCCCGCCAGGGCGGCGTGGGCGATGACGCCCAGCACGACCGAGGCGATAACGGCGGACGTGGCTGCGCGGTTCAGCAGCAGGAAGGCACCGATCGCCGCGGCTCCCGCGGTAAAGGCGATGGTCAGGGCGGCCCAGGTCTGGGCTGTCGATGTGCCGAATTCCGTCAGGCCGTACAGGGTGATGCCGATGATCAGGGTTGCCGCGAGGACCGTCAGAAGGGCCCCCACCCGTCTTGAAATTACGCCGATCGGCTGGGTCAGGGCGGCGGCAGCGAGCAGGGCTACGGCCCCGAAGGTCGGCAGGGTATAGTGCCATAGCTTGGTCGGGGCGGCTTCGAAGATCAGCCAGGCCGGGACCAGCCAGCAGACCATGAAGCGTACCGCGGGTTCGGACCGTCGATGCCAGGCCGTCGACAGGGCGGCAGGCAGCATCAGGGTCGCCGGAAAAAACAGCAGCGGGGCCAGAGCCAGATACATGCCCGGAAATCCGCCATGGCTTTCATGGGCCCCGGTCAATTTTGGCGCCAGGTCGCCCCCGATCGCCTCACGCCAGAACCCCCCGTCGGTGGCGATGGTGATGGCGATGGCCCACGGGCCCACGATCAGGGCCACCAGCGGCAGACCCCAACCCCAGCCGAGGCGACGCATCCACGACAGGTCCCGATCCCAGACCGAAAGGGCGATCATCGCCGGAACGATCACGATCAGGCCGATCGGACCCTTGATCAGAATCGACAGGCCCAGTCCCAGCCAGAACAGCAATTTATGCAGCCTCTGTGGAGGCTTGTCGGCCCGCGCCGCCATATAGATTCGGGCCAGGGCCGCCATCGACAGGGTGACGGCCCCGCATAGCATGGCGTCGGTCTTGGCGATGCCGGCTTCGGTGGACAGCAGGAAGGTGGCTCCCAGCAGAATCCCGCCCAGGAATCCCGCCCGCTGACCGAACAGGGCTGCGCCGGCCCAGGCACCGGCGGCTGCGGCCAGAATCGCGCCCAGCAGGGATGGAATGCGATAGGGGGCGATGTCGCGGTTCTCGACCTGGGAGGTCGTCGCGACGGCGACGGCCTGCATCCAGTAGATGCCCACCGGCTTTTTCCAGCGCGGCTCGTCCTGGAAGCGGATGTCGACATAGTCGCCGCTTTCCAGCATCTGCGACGTCGCCTGGGCATAGCGGCTCTCGTCACGGTCCAGCGGCGGCAGCAGCAGCAGACCGGGCAGGCCGGCGACCAGGGTCAGCAGCGCCGCCAACAGGGGGCCGCGCCAGCCGGCGATATGGTGATCCAGGTTCGGGCGCATCATGCCGTCATTCCTACCATGCTGTTTCGCGCGACGTCAGTCATCGTGAGCCTCCCGGCGGATGGCGACGCTTGTGCCAGCTTGTGGCTCCCGCCGGCCAGCAAACTCGGCTATTGAGCGACAATGACAAGCAAGGAAACGCCTGAAATCTCCGTCGTCGTGCCGGTACATGACGAGGCCGGTGCCGCCGGACCGCTGGCACGCGAGATTGCCGCGGCTTTCGCCGGGCGCGCCTATGAGATGATTTTCGTCGACGACGCCAGTCGCGACACGACCCTGGCCGAGCTTCAGGCATTGATGGGCGAGTTGCCTGCCCTGCGGGTACTCGGTCATGCCCGCAACGCCGGTCAGAGCCGGGCGGTCCGCAGCGGCGTGATGGTCGCACGCGGATCGATTATCGTTACCCTCGACGGCGACGGCCAGAACCCGCCGGCGGATGCACCGAAACTCGTCGACGCCCTGCTCGCGGCCCCGCCCTCGGTGGCCCTGGTCGGCGGCCGACGGGCTCGACGCCAGGATTCCCAGGCCAAGCGCCAAGCTTCGCTCTGGGCCAACCGCATTCGCAAGAAGCTGCTGCGGGACGATGCCGACGACACCGGCTGCGGGCTCAAGGCGTTTAGGCGCGAGATTTTTCTGCGTCTTCCCTATTTCGATCACATCCATCGCTACCTGCCGGCGCTGATCATCCGCGAAGGCTTCGAGAACCGGTATCTGGACGTCGATCACCGGCATCGGGAGACGGGACAATCGAAATATACCAACTGGGGGCGGCTGATGGCCTCCGTTTCGGACCTGATGGGGGTGATGTGGCTCAAGTCTCGGTCTCGACAGCCCGGTGTTGTTCGCGAAGTCGGGACATCCTGATCGTCTGACTCGCCTGCCGGGCGAAGTGGCGTAGCCGCCGGGAGCGAACGAGGGTATTCGTCGTTAACAAGCGCGGCCATTCGACCGGCCGCCTGTCGAGGACCAAACCATGCTGATCGCCCTGCCGCTGCTGCTGATACCCGTCGTCATCTACAACATCGTCGTGCTGTCAGGCATGATGGGCAGTTCCGGTGCCCTTCAGGCGGACGCCGTGCTGCGCGACCCGATCTTCTCGATTCCGATGACTTCAGGCGCGAACTGGGACGTCGGCGTCGGCGATCTGATCCTGTTCATGGCGTTGATCATGCTGTTCTTCGAACTGCTGAAGTCGACCTCGAGCCAGAAGGTGGCGATCATCAATCACGCGCTGTCGATGATCCTGTTCGTCGCCTGCCTGGTCGAGTTCCTGCTGATCAAGGGCTTTGCCACATCGACCTTCTTCCTGATCGTGGTGATGGTCATGCTGGATGTGCTGGCCGGATTCATCGTCACCATCATCGCGGCCCGCAAGGATCTGGATTTCGGCGGCGGCTGACGCCGTTCGTCGCCTAGCTGAAAGCGGTGAAGATCAGGGCGACGACCGTGACGTCAAATACGCGGGCGGCGATGGTTAGAACCGTGGACATGGCGGGCGATCCGGAAAGCGGGACAGGGTCCCCTGCACAGCAAGGACCGTGCCGCCGGATGTCGCCGCATCAGACGTCCGTGCGCTTGCCCTTGCCGGCTCCCGGGCGACGTTCGTTGGGCCCGGAATATTCAGTGCCCAGATAGGTGGAGCGGGCTGCGCCGAGAACCGGCGGTCCACCTTTCAAACCTTTGCGCTGGCCGGTCTGGCCGATCATCTGGGCAGCGAATGCGGTCGCGCCGGGGTCGGCCGCGGGCTTGGGGGCAGGTCTTGCCGGGCTGTCCTCTGTCGGGGTGGCGTGATCGGCGGCTTCCCCCAATGGTACGAGTTCACGCGACGTCGAGCCGGCCCGGCGTTCGGCCGCGCGTCGGTCGCGATCGCGGCGATCCTGCCGCTCGACCGGACTGATGGGGCGAACGCCGTCCGTCATGGCGAGCCCTTGCCGCCGGCCAGCCGGTCGATCTGGGCCTTCATCTCATCCATCTGCTTTCGCATTTCGGTGAGCGGGTCGCGCGGTGTCTCGTCGCCGGCGGGCTCGGTGGCCTTGTCCGGCCGGGCTGCAGGATTGCCCATGGCGAAGCCGGGCCACATCGTCATGGCCTTTTCGAACAGGGCCATGTTGCGCTTGACCGCCTCGTCCATCAGCCCGGCCCCGGGGGTGGCTCCGAAGGTGCGGCTGAACTGGCTGCGCAGTTCCTCCTGCTGGCGGGAGAAGGAATCCAGCGACATTTCCAGATAGCTGGGCAGGACACCCTGCATCTGGCCGCCGTAGAAGCCGATCAGCTGGCGCAGGAACTGGACGGGGAGCAGGGCCTCGCCGCGGCTTTCCTCTTCGAAGATGATCTGGGTCAGGATCTGACGGGTCAGATCGTCGTTGCTCTTGGCGTCATAGACGACGAAATCGGTGCCTTCGCGGACCATGGTCGCCAGGTCTTCAAGCGTCACATAGGCGCTGGTGGCGGTGTTGTAGAGCCGCCGGTTGGCGTACTTCTTGATGATGACGGTATCGCCGTCCTTGCCTTTTTCGCTTCCGGACTTTTTCTCGGCCACGCGTCGCACCCGTCTTTGTTGCAATGCCGCACTATCCCGCAGGGCGGCGGCGGACGCCAGCCCCCTTGCGGTGGTCAGCCCGCCGGAGCCAGAACCACGCCGACCAGTACGGCTGACCAGTGGGCGGCGGCCCCGGCGACGACGAAACCGTGCCAGATCGCGCGACGGAACCTAACCCGAGGACTGATGAAGACGAAGACGCCGGCGGTGTAGATCAGGCCGCCGATGACCAGCAGGGCCAGGGCCGCCGGATGGACGGTGTCGACCAATGGCTTCAGAGCCAGCACGGCCAGCCACCCGAACAGGGCGTAGACGACGCTCCAGAAGCCATCCGACAGGCGCGGCGCGATCAATTTGGTGAACACCCCGGCGAACGCGATCAGCCAGACCGCGAGGGTGAATCCGATCGCCCAGGCCCCTTCGAACCGCTGGGTGGTGAAAGGCGTGTAGCTGCCGGCGATCATCAGAAAGATGGCGGCTTCGTCCAGCCGCCGCAGCACCGGCCGGGCGGCGCAGGGGCGGGCCTGGTTGTACACGGTTGAGGCCGTCAGCATGGCGATCAGGCACAGGGCGTAGATGGCGGTCGAGACCGAGGTGCCGACGCCGGCATAGAGGGCGGCCAGGACGGCGAGGACCACGCCACCGGCCGCGGCCAGGCCCAGACCGACGATGTGCACCCACAGGTCGGCGAGGCGTTCGCCGCGCGTCTGATAGTGTTCGATCATGTCCAGCTCATCCGGAGTGCAGAGCCGGGTCAGCAGTTTTTTCAGTTCCATACGCATGGTTTCCTAAGCAGGTCAGGCCGCCAGTTGTTCCCGGACATGATGCCGATTCAGGGTGACTATTCGCTGAACGGTCCGGCGAGAGCGTGACGAAGGGCGACGAATGCGGCAGAAACGCCACGCAACAATTTTGCCCTGGAGTTCCCATGTCTGACGCCCGCCCTGATGTCGTGATCGTGTCCGCCGCCCGTACGCCGGTCGGATCGTTTCTGGGAGCCCTGTCAAGTCTGCCGGCATCGAAACTGGGCGAGATCGCCATCCATGGGGCGCTGGAGCAGGCGCGGGTCGCGGCGGCAGACGTCGACGAGGTGATCCTGGGCCATGTGCTGCAGGCGGCGGCGGGGCAGGGACCGGCGCGTCAGGCGGCGATGGGCGCGGGCATTCCGAAGGAGACGCCGGCGTGGAGCCTGAACCAGATCTGCGGCTCGGGCCTGCGGGCCGTGGCGCTGGCCTATCAGCAGATCGCCATGGGCGATGCACGCATCGTGGTCGCCGGGGGGCAGGAGAGTATGAGCCAGGCCCCGCACGCGGCCAATTTGCGCAACGGCCAGAAGATGGGCGACCTGGCCTTTACCGACACGATGATCAAGGACGGGCTGTGGGACGCCTTCAACGGCTATCATATGGGGCAAACCGCCGAGAACATCGCCGACCAGAACCAGATCAGCCGCGCGGCCCAGGACGAATTCGCGGTGGCCAGCCAGAACAAGGCCGAGGCGGCGCAGAAGGCGGGCCGGTTTGCCGATGAGATCGTTCCGGTGACGATCCCAGGGCGCAAGGGCGATGTGGTCGTCGATCAGGACGAATACGTCCGGCACGGCGCAACGATCGAGGCGATGGCGAAGCTGCGACCGGCATTCACCAAGGACGGCTCGGTCACGGCGGCCAATGCGTCCGGCCTGAACGACGGCGCTGCGGCCCTGGTGCTGATGAGCGGCGACGAGGCCCGCAAGCGTGGACTGAAGCCACTGGCGCGGATCGTGTCCTGGGCCAGTGCCGGGGTCGATCCGGCGATCATGGGCACGGGCCCGATCCCGGCCTCGCGCAAGGCGCTGGACAAGGCCGGCTGGACCGTCGCCGATCTGGATCTGGTCGAGTCCAATGAGGCCTTTGCCGCTCAGAGCCTGTGCGTTCTGAAGACGCTGGATCTCGACCCGGCCAAGGTTAACGTCAACGGCGGGGCCATCGCCATCGGCCATCCGATCGGCGCGTCCGGGGCCCGCATCCTGACCACCCTGCTGCACGAGATGAAGCGGCGTGATGCGAAGAAGGGTCTGGCGACCCTGTGCATCGGCGGCGGCATGGGCGTGGCCCTGTGCGTCGAACGGGACTGATCCCGACTGTCGACGGGCCGATTGTCCCCGGTCCCTGCGCAATAATTTTCGCTGCGACGGAGCCAGGGGGATTTATCGCCCCAAGGTCGCACCGCAGACGACGTTTGAAATCCCGTAACCTGGTGGCGGTGACGGGGTGGGAACCCTGATTGTCAAAGACCGGGCGGCCCGTCGGCCGGTCGGCGGCGGGGCGCTGGGTCCATTGTAGACCAGCCCTGGACCCCCGCGGATTTTTTGCCGGGAACAGGCTGTGAGTCCGGGGCAGATGTCCCCTGATTGTCCCCGAATGTGCTCCCCGGGCGCAGGATTACCTGTCCCCGGAGTCCCCACTGATCGCCGTCCTGTGGGGAGGCTCGACTTCGCGAATTGGGCGGAAGGGGCTAAGGCGACGCGATGACGACAGATATTCTCCATGGCCGCCCCCCGCTGGTGTTCGATCCGCCGGGGGCCGCGATCCAGACCTCGCCCCTGATCCCCGGTTCGACGGCGCTGGAAAGCTTCGCGCCGAAGTCCGTGGACACGGCCATGATCTATGCGCCGCCGGGCGTGCTGGAGCGACGCTATCTGCTGGCCCTGGCCCTGCAGGCGCTGAAGGTCGGCGGCCGGCTGGACGTGATGGCCGCCAAGGACAAGGGCGGATCGCGGCTAAACAAGGAACTGAAGGCCTTCGGCGTCGAACTGGCCGAGAGTTCCAAGGCCCATCACCGCCGCTGCGTGGTGATCCGGCCCGAAACCCTGACCGGAATTGACGAGGCCATTGCGGCGGGTGCCCCGCGGCAGGTCGAGGGGCTGGAGGCCTGGTCGCAACCGGGCATCTTCGCCTGGGACCGGGTCGATGCGGGTACGGCCCTGCTGGCCGAACATCTGCCGCCGATGAAGGGGCTCGGCGTGGACCTGGGCTGCGGTTACGGGGCGCTGGCCACGGTGGTGCTGCGCTCGCCGACGGTGACGCTGCTGAAGCTGGTCGATGTGGACCGGCGGGCGATCGAGGCGGCGCAGAAGAATGTCGACGACCCCCGTGTGAGTTACGACTGGATCGACGCCCGCAATCTGGACGCGGCCGGAGATCAGGATTTCGTGGTCAGCAATCCGCCCTTCCACGATGGCGGGACCGAGGACAAACGACTGGGTCAGGCCTTCATCCAGAAGGCCGCGGCCTTGCTGCACAAGGGCGGCGTGGCCTGGATCGTGGCCAACCGGCATCTGCCCTATGAGGCCGAGCTGAACGCCGCCTTCAAACGAGTGACGATGGTCGCCGACCGCGGTGGCTACAAATTGTTCGAGGCGGTGAAATGAGCCAGCCCTCAAGCAGTCCGAAGGACGTTAGGGCGACGGGCAAAGTCCCGACATCCCGCGTCGACAAGCTGCTGGGCGGGATGGGCTATGGCTCGCGCAGCGAAATGGCGCGGCTGGGCAAGGCTGGCGGCATTGTGCTGGACGGGGTCGATCTGGTCGACGTGTCCAAACGCATCCCGGTGACCCGCGACCTGCCGCAGCGGATGATGATCGACGGCCGTCCTGTCGATCCGCCGCCGGGTGTGGTGCTGCTGCTGAACAAGCCGCTGGGCATGACCTGTTCGCGCAAGGAGGAGGGGGCCCTGGTCTATGACGTGCTGCCGTCGCGCTGGCGGCATCGCGACCCGGCAATCTCGACCATCGGACGGCTGGACAAGCAGACCTCGGGCCTGCTGCTGCTGACCGACGACGGTGACCTGCTGCATCGGGTGATCTCGCCGCGCCGCCATGTGGCCAAGGTCTATCACGCGACGCTGGCGCGGCCGCTGGCCGGGACGGAACAGGCCCTGTTCGCGGCCGGGGGGCTGGTGCTGGAGGGGGAGAACAAGCCACTGGCCCCGGCCGAGCTGGAGGTGTTGTCGCCGACCGAGGCGCGGCTGACGGTGACCGAGGGCCGCTATCATATGGTGCGGCGCATGTTCGCCGCCGCCGGCAACCACGTGGAAGCGCTGCACCGGGAACGACTGGGTGGCTTGACCCTGCCCGACGACCTGGCCCCCGGTGAGTGGCAATTGCTGGATGAGGCCGAGGTCGAGCAGATCTTCGCCTAGCATTCCCTGTCCGGCGCGGTGAGGCCGGGAACCCCGCCCGCGTTCGGGCTCTATCGCTCCGCCATTTGAACGGAGACGACATGACCGGGGCGACACGGAAGCGCGATCTGAGGACCGGCCGTCCGGTCTGGGCCGACAGCTACGGGCTGGGCGTCCCGGTGCGGACGCTCGACGCCGCGATCAGCGTGGATGTCGTCATCGTCGGGGCCGGGATCAGTGGGGCCTTCATGGCGCATGACCTGAGCCGGGACCATTCGGTGGCGGTACTGGACCGTCGCCCGCCCCTGACCGGATCGACCATGGCCTCGACGGCGCTGCTGCAGTGGGAAATCGACCTGCCACTGACGGTGCTGGCCGAGAAGATCGGGGCCGAGAAGGCCAAGCGGGCGTATCTGCGCTCACGTGCGGCCGTTGAGGATCTGAAGCGGATCGTGGCCCATGAGCGGATCGTCTGCGGACTGAAGGACAAGGACAGCCTGTATCTGGCGGGCGACACCTATGGCTATCGCGCGCTGGAAGCCGAGGCCGGGGCAAGGGCGGCGATTGGACTGGACAGCGAATTTATCGGCCCCGCGGACCTGCGCGAGCGGTTCGGCATCGACCGGACCGGGGCCATCATCTCCAGCGGCTCGGCCAGTGCCGACCCGGCCCGACTGGCGGCCGGACTGCTGCGTCGGGCCCGGGCCAATGGCGCGACGGTCTATTCGCAGGTCGAGGTATTGCAGGCCGCGTCCGATCCGGAGGGGGTGACGCTGATCACCGACGCGGGCCATGCGGTCCGGGCGCGGCAAGTGGTGTTCTGCTGCGGCTATGAATTTCCCAAGGGGGTGCCGACACCGGGGGCCAAGGTGATCTCGACCTGGGCTCTGGCGACGAAGTCGCGAACCGCCTGTCCAGCCTGGTTGCGCGACACCTTGGTGTGGGAGGCGTCCGACCCCTATCTGTATTTCCGCATGGGTGGCGACGGGCGGTTGATCGTCGGCGGTGAAGACGAGGATTCACCCGATGCCCATCAGGACGAGGCCCGGTTGAAACGCAAATGCGCGGCCATCGCCGCGAAATTGCAGGCGCTGGTCCCGGCTCTGGATTTCGAGGTCGATTACAGCTGGGCCGGGGCCTTCGGCGAAAGCGCCACCGGCCTGCCGTCGATCGCGCCAGTGCCGGACATGGACCACGCCTGGGCGGTGATGGGGTTCGGGGGCAATGGCATCACCTATTCGGTCATCGCCAGTCAGGTGGTCGCGGCGGCGATCCGCGGACAGGTTGATCCCGACGCCGATCTGTATCGGGTCTGAGAGAGTCGACGGCACGACGGTTCGCCCCGGCGATTGCCGACGACCGGACTCTCCGAGCGTGATGCGACTATCCAGTTTGACTGGACGATAGCCATCAAGATGGCTATCTTGCGGACATGAGCACCTACACTGTCGCCCAGGCGCGGGACAATCTGTCGAAATTGATCGCCGCTGCCCAGCGCGGCGAAGACGTGAGAATCGCGCGAAACGGTCAGCCTGCCGTGCGCATGATCAGTGATGCGCCGAAGGGGTTGGTCATCGACGTGGCCGAACTGAAGCGGCGGCGGATCGTGCCCAAGGCCGGGCCGACCGATATCGTCCAGCTTCTGGAAGAGATGCGCCAGGAACGGCCGTGGTAAACGTCTATCTTGATGCCAGCGTCCTCTATTCCATCCTGATCTCTGACGCCCATTCCGACCGCGTGAGGGACTGGCTGGTCGGTGAACCTGTGCTGACCTTCAGCCTGTGGACCCTGACCGAGACCTCGTCAGCCCTGTCCCACGCCCAGCGCACCGACCGGATCACGGCGGCCGAGCGCCGTCGCGCGGAGGTCGAGATGGACAGGTTGTTCAGTCCGACACGGCCGGACGCGGTGATCGGCCCCGACGACTTCCTGCAGGCGCGCCGTCTGCTTGAACGCCATGAAGCCCTGCGTGCGCCCGACGCCCTGCATCTGGCCATCGTCGAGCGGGAGTCCTGGGCGCTGGCCACCCTCGACCGGCGTTTGGCCGAGGCGGCGGTGAAGCAGGGTGTGGTGTTGGCCCTGTCATGACCCCCGTAAAGATCTGTGGCCTGACCACGCCCGAAACCCTCGACGCCGCGCTGGACGGCGGGGCGGCCTTTGTCGGGGCGGTGATCTTTCCGCGCAGCCCGCGCCATCTGGAACCGCTGCACGCGGCGACCCTGTTCGACCGGGCTCGGGGGCGGGCCAGGGTGGTGGCGGTGACGGTCGATGCCGACGACGCGCGGCTGACCGAGATCGCCCTGATCCTGAAACCGGACCTGATCCAGTTGCACGGGCGGGAGACGCCCGAGCGAGCGGCGCGGGTGCGCGAGTTGACCGGCGCCGGGATCATCCGGGCCTTGGCTGTGTCCACGGCGGCGGACATCGAGGCGGCGGCCGCGTGGGAGCCGGTCGTCGATCATCTTATGTTCGATGCCCGTCCCCCGGCGGGCGCGGACCTGCCGGGCGGGGTCGGGGCCCGGTTCGACTGGTCGCTGCTGGCCGGGCGATCGTTCGCAAGGCCGTGGTTTCTGGCCGGGGGCCTGACGCCGGACAATGTCGCTGAGGCCGTGGCCATCAGCGCGGCCCCGATGGTCGATGTGTCCTCTGGTGTGGAAAGCGCACCGGGTGTTAAGGACACGGACCGGATTGCGGCCTTTCTCAGGGCCGTGTGACGCCCCATTTCCGACGCCTCCCCGCGAGAGAAACGCCTGTGAACGCCATCCTGCCCAATGCCTATGCCCTGCCGGACGCCGAGGGCCGGTTCGGTCCCTACGGGGGCCGGTTCGTGGCCGAGACCCTGATGCCGCTGGTGCATGAGCTGACCGCGGCCTATGCGGCAGCCCAGGCCGACCCGAGCTTCCAGGCCGAGCTGGACGACTTCCTGACCCATTATGTCGGTCGGCCCAGCCCCCTGTATCTGGCCGAACGGCTGAGCGCCCACTACGGAACGGCCGATATCTGGTTCAAGCGCGACGAGCTGAATCATACCGGCGCGCACAAGATCAACAACTGCATGGGCCAGATCCTGCTGGCCATGCGGATGGGCAAGACCCGCATCATCGCCGAGACCGGGGCCGGCCAGCACGGGGTGGCCACGGCGACCGTCTGCGCCCGCTTCGGCCTGAAATGCGTGGTCTATATGGGCGCGACCGACGTGCAGCGGCAGTCGCCCAACGTGTTCCGCATGAAGCTGCTGGGGGCCGAGGTGATCCCGGTGACCAGCGGCCGGGCGACGCTGAAGGACGCCATGAACGAGGCGATGCGGGACTGGGTCACCAATGTCGAGGACACCTATTATCTGATCGGTACCGCCGCCGGGCCGCACCCCTATCCGGCCATGGTCCGCGACTTCCAGTCGGTGATCGGCAAGGAAACCAAGGTCCAGATGCAGGCACGACGCGGCAAACTTCCGGACGCCTGTGTCGCGGCCATCGGCGGCGGATCGAACGCCATCGGCCTGTTCCACCCCTTCATCGACGATGCCTCCGTGCGGCTGATCGGGGTCGAGGCGGCCGGGCGCGGGCTGGACGGGCCGGACCATGCGGCCTCACTGCAGGGCGGACGGCCCGGCGTGCTGCACGGCAATCGTACCTATCTGCTGCAGGACGACGACGGCCAGATTCTGGAAGGCCATTCCATCTCGGCCGGGCTCGATTATCCGGGCATCGGACCGGAACACGCCTGGCTGAAGGACATCGGCCGTGCCGAATATCGCGCCACCACCGACGCCGAGGCGCTGGAAGCCTTCCAGCTGTGCTCGAAACTGGAGGGGATCATTCCGGCGCTGGAGCCCAGCCATGCCCTGGCGCGGGTCGGCGAAATCGCGGCCGAGGTCGGCAAGGGCGGCGACGTGGTGGTCAATCTATGCGGCCGCGGCGACAAGGATATCTTCGCCGTGGCGGAACATCTGGGAGTTGAGCTCTAGGGCTCCGGGAATCTGAACATGAAACGCTTCATCGCAATGACGGCCGTCGTGTCGCTGGCCCTGGCCGGCCCGGTCCTGGCGCAGAGCCAGGGGCAGCCGGCGGCGGATACGCCGATCCTGGCCGGGGCCACCCTGGCCCCCGACTGCGGCAATCTGTACGCCCTCGCCGGCAAGGCCTTCTGCGTCAGTGCTCCGCTGGCCGGCGTCGGCACGCTGGCCGATGCCTATGTCGCCCATTTCGAGGGTCAGGGCTGGCTGGCCGCGGGCGGCGACAGCAATCGGGTGGTGCTGGTCAAGCGTCGCGACAGCGGCGGCTGCGACGGTATCCAGATGATCGCCTTCTATGACACGACGCGTCCGACCGGACCGACCTCGACCGGCTATCTGGGCTTCGCCACCATTCCCGGGGATGTGTGCACGGCGGCGGCCGCGGTGCCGGCGACGCAATGACCACCGCTCGTATCGACGCCCGTTTCGCCGCGCTGAAGGCCGAGGGCCGGGCCGGGTTCGTGACCTATGTGATGGCCGGTGATCCGACCCGGGATCAGGCGCTGGAGATTCTGCGCGGCCTGCCGGCGGCCGGGGCCGACCTGATCGAATTGGGCATTCCGTTCTCGGATCCGATGGCCGAGGGACCGCCGATCCAGAAGGCGGCGATCCGCGCGCTGAAGGCCGGGCTGACGCTGAAGGGGACGCTGGCGCTGGCGCAGGCGTTCCGGGACGGCGACACCGACACGCCGCTGATCCTGATGGGCTATCTGAATCCGATCGAGAGCTATGGCTATGACGCCTTCGCCCGCGACGCTGCGGCCAGCGGCGTCGACGGCGTGATCGTGGTCGACTGCCCGCCGGAAGAGGCTGATCCGCTGTCGGACGCGCTGGACGCCCACAAGGTGGCGCTGATCCGGCTGGCGACGCCAACCTCGGACGATGCGCGGCTGAAGATCATCGCCCGGCGCACCTCGGGCTTTGTCTACTATGTGTCCGTGGCCGGGGTGACCGGGGTCAAGGAGGCCCAGGCCCTGTCGGTAGCCCCGGCCGTCGAGCGGGTGCGCAAGGCCTCGGGCCTGCCGGTGGCGGTCGGCTTTGGCGTGCGCACGCCGGAGCGGGCCGCCGAGATCGCCCGCGTCGCCGATGCGGTGGTGGTCGGCTCGGCGCTGGTCGACGAAGTCGCTGCGGCGCTGGAATCCGGCGAATCCGCGCCGGACCGGGTGCTGGCCCGGGTTCGGGCCCTGTCCGACGCCGTCAGGGCTGCACGCGTGACGGAAACCGTCTAGAGACACGTTCATGGCCGAAAAGAACACGCCCCCGATCAAGACCCCGCCGGAACGCCGTGGCGGCTGGCTGTCGCGTTTCGCCCCCGGCGTGCGCAAGATCGTCAGCCGGCGCGACACGCCCGACGGCCTGTGGGTCAAGGATCCCGACACCGACGAGATGCTCTATCGCCCGGACCTCGAGACCGCCCTGTGGGTGACCCCGTCCGGTCGGCATATGCGGATCGGCGCAGCCAAGCGGCTGGGCTACACCTTCGATGGCGGCAAATATGAGCCGATCAGCAGCCCCGAGGTCGAGGAAGACCCGCTGAAGTTCAGCGACGGCAAGCCGTATCGCGAGCGGCTGGCGGCGGCGCGCAAGACCGTGGGCACGCGCGACGTGATGTCGATCGGCTTTGGCGAGATCGACGGCACACCGGCCGTGGCCATCGTGCAGGATTTTGCCTTCATGGGCGGCTCGCTGGGCATGGCTGCCGGTGAGGGCTTCATCGCCGCCGCCCGGGCCGCGGTCGAGCGCAAGGTGCCGATGGTCTGTTTCACCGCCGCGGGCGGGGCCCGGATGCAGGAGGGCGCGCTGAGCCTGATGCAGATGGCGCGCACCACCCTGGCGGTGCAGGAACTGAAGGCGGCGCAGCTGCCCTTCGTCGTGGTGCTGACCGATCCGACCACCGGTGGGGTCACCGCCAGCTATGCGATGCTGGGCGATGTGCATCTGGCCGAGCCTGACGCGCTGATCGGCTTTGCCGGCCCCCGGGTGATCGAGGCCACGATCCGCGAGAAACTGCCGCCGGGCTTCCAGCGTGCCGAATATCTGGAACAGAAGGGCATGGTCGACCGCGTGGTCAACCGTGCCGACCTGCCGAAGACGCTGGGTCAGGTCCTGTCGATGCTGATGGACGGCAAGCGTCGGGCCGCCTAGGTCCGGACCATGGATCCGATCTCGGCCCGGTTGTTGGCCCGACATCCCCAGAAGATCGACCTGTCACTGGACCGGATGCGGGCCCTGTGCGCTGCGCTGGGCGATCCGCAGGACGCCCTGCCGCCAGTCATTCATGTGGCCGGGACCAACGGCAAGGGCTCGACCGCCGCCCTGCTGCGCGCCATGGCCGAGGCGGCGGGGTTACGGGTCCACGTTTATACGTCGCCGCATCTGGTGCGGTTCAACGAACGTATCCGCCTGGCCGGGACCCTGATCGACGACGCAGCGCTGAATGCGGCGCTGGACCGGGTCGAGGCGGCCGGTGAGGCGCACGGCATCGGGGCCACGGTGTTTGAGGTGGCGACGGCCGCGGCCTTTGTCGCCATGGCCGGGGTGGCCGCCGATCTGGCCATCATCGAGGTCGGGCTGGGCGGGTCGCTGGACGCCACCAATGTCATCGACCGGCCGTTGCTGAGCGTGATCACGCCGATTGCCCTGGATCATGCGGAGTTTCTCGGCACCGACCTGTCGGGCATCGCCGGAGAGAAGGCTGGCATATTGAAGCCCGGCGCGCGCGGGCTGGTGGCGCGCCAGTCAGAGGCGGTGATGGCGGTGATCACGGCGCGGGCGGCGGCGCTGCTGGCACCGCTGACGGTGCTGGGCAGCGATTTCGACGCCTGGGGCGACCGGGGTGGCCTGTCGTACCAGGACGAGGAACGGTTCCTCGACCTGCCTGCCCCGGCCCTGGCCGGCCCGCACCAGATCGACAATGCCGGGCTGGCGGTGGCCGTGGCGCTGGAGCTGGACCTGCCCGAGGCCGCGATCGTCCAAGGTCTGGAGACGGTGAGCTGGCCGGCACGGATGCAGCGGCTGACGGCGGGACCCTATGGCGAGACGGCGCGCTCGGCGGAAGCCGAGCTGTGGCTGGACGGGGGGCACAATCCGCATGCGGCGCGGGCCCTGGCCGAGACCCTGGCGGCGCGGCAGGCGCGCGCCCCGCGGCCGCTGGCCCTGATCGTCGGCATGCTGGCCAACAAGGATTCAGGCGGCTTCTTCGAGGCGCTGAAGGACAGTGGCGCGGCCGTGTTCACCGTCGGCTTTGATGGAACGGCGGCCGAGCCCGAGGCGCTGGCAGCGGTAGCACGCGGCCACGGGCTCGGAGCCCAGCCGGCGGGCTCGGTCAGCGGGGCGCTGGATCTGGCGCTACGGCTGGGAGCCGGGCGGGTGGTGATCTGCGGCTCGCTCTACCTCGCGGGCGAGGTGCTGGGCGCGAGCCGCGAGACCTGGCCCATTTAGCATTGGGCCTATCGCGCTTTGCGCTACTTGAGGCCATGTCGCTGGGCCTATCGCCCTTCGGGCTACTTGAGGCCAAAGCACTGACCCGGCGGCCCCTCCGTACGGGAGGGGCCTTGGGACATCAGGCGGTGATGCCGGCCTCGGCCAGCCATTCGACGATCTTGCCCTTGGGCATGGCACCGACCTTCATCGAGGCCATCTCGCCGTTGCGGAACAGCATCAGGGTCGGGATGCCCTTCACGCCCAGCTTGGACGGGATCATCGGCGAATCGTCGATATTGACCTTGGCGATCACGACCTTGCCCGACAGTTCGTCGGCGATCTGTTCCAGCGCCGGGCCGATCTGTTTGCACGGGCCGCACCATTCAGCCCAGAAATCGACCAGCACGGGGACCGACGACTTGAGGACGTCGGCGTCGAAGCTGGCGTCGGTGACCTTGACGGTGGCCATGGGGGAATTCTCCTGCTGCACCGGGGGCGGTGCGGGGTTGGGGCGTGATCGCAACGGTCGGCTGTTGCCGCAGATGTGGGGCGATTCCTGCCGAAATCAACGCCCGGCGGCCAGGGCTTCGTCCATCAGGGCCTGGGGCACCGGCATCAACCGGGGGCCGTCGGTCCAGACCAGGGCCGCCTCGACCGCACGATCGGGGTACAGCCGCCCGAGCACGGCGATATAGACGGCCAACTGCAGAACATAGGCGGGATCAGCGTTCTCGATCCGGTCGGGGGCCGGACGATTGGTCTTGTAGTCAACCACCAGCACGCGCTCGGGGGTGATCACCAACCGGTCGATCCGGCCGGAAACCGTGACCCCCGGCGGTAGGCCGGGGGCCCCGCCGGTCAGGGCCACCTCGGCGCGGGAGCCGGTCCCGAACACCGGGGCGAAGCGGGGGTCGTCCAGTACCGTGAAGGCGGCGTCGATCATCTCGCCGCGCTGGGCCGCGTCGAGGTCTGGCTCGCGCGCCAGCATGCGCACGGCTGCGTTGGCCCGGGCGGCGGCGTCGATTTCGGGCAGACGCTCCAGCAACCGGTGGATCAGATCTCCCCGACGGAAGCGGCCGAGCGGTGCGCCCGGCCCGGCGGTGGTGGCCAGCGGCGACGGGGCGGGGATGCGCACGGTCTCGTCCATGCGCGAGGGTGAGGCGTAGCGGGCAGAGGCCTCGGCCGGAGGGCGGGTGAGGGCCCAGGCGGGGGCCGCGCCGACGGTGGCGCCGGCCGCAGTCTGGGGCGGCAGGATCTGCGGATCGACACCGTAGCGCAGGGTACCGTCGTCCAGTTCGTGCGTGAGGCCCGCCTCGGTCAGACGGTCGAAGGTTTCGGTGACGATCGCCCACCAGCTGCCGGCTTCGGGGCCGCGCGTGCCGGCGCGACCCATGATCACCAGCCGGTCACGGGCCCGGGTCAGAGCCACATAGAGCAGGCGCAGGGTCTCGTCGTCGGCGCGTTTGGCCCGGGCGTCGCGGGCCTCGGTCGAGGCGGGACAGTCGTCGCCCGACCTGCCCGGACACATCAGCCAGGCCTCGCCGCCGTCAGGCAGGGCGACCGGCATCAGCGACGGGCCCTGCGGCTTGGCTCTGGCGGTGGTGTCGGGAAGGATGACGATCGGGGCTTCCAGCCCCTTGGCCCCGTGTACGGTCATGACCCGGACCTCGTTGCGCGCCCCTTCCAGCTCGCGCTTGACCTCGACGTCGGCGGCCTCAAGCAGGGCCACGGCGGTCTCGAGGTCAACGCCGCCGCGATCCTCGGCCGAGAGGATCTGGGCCAGGGTCTCGTCGATGGCTTCCTCGGCCTCGTGGCCCAGCCGGGCCAGGATGCGGGCGCGACCGGAACGGCCGGTGTCGTCGACGCGGTTCAGCAGGGTCGAGAAGAAGGCGAAGGGATCGCGCTCGCGGGCGTCCAGGGCTGCCTGCAGCAGGTCACGGGCCCGTCTCCACGACGGATGTTCCTCGGCGCGGGCGCACAGTTCGCGCCACAGGCCGCCACGCTTCTCGCGTCCGGCCAGGGCGTAGAGGCTGTCGTCGGGACCGAAGTCGGGCACGTCGCAGAAGGGACTGCGCAGGATACCGGCGAGGCTGAGGTCATCGTCCGGGAACAGGGCGAACCGGGCCAGGGCGACCAGATCGTCGAAGACGATATGGCTGGACAGTTTCAGCCGGTCGGCCCCGGCGACGGGCACGCCGGCCGTCTTCAGCGCCCGGATGATTTCCTCGAAGGTGGCATCACGTCGCCGCACTAGCACGAGGAAGTCGCCATAGTCGCAGGGCCGCAGGGCCCCGGTCCTGCGGTCGTGGACGGCGGATCCGGCCAGGACCTGGGCGCGGATGTTGCGGGCCAGGCGGGCGGCCAGCTGTTTGCGCCCGCTGACCACACTCTCCTGATCGACCGGATCGTCCCAGGCGTCGCGCTCAGCCGCCTTTTCGTCGGAAAACAGCGGGATCAGATCGACCGTGCCCTGATGATCGACCCGGGTGGCGGTGTGGGTCGGGATGGCGGCCACGTCCTCGCCGACGAGGGCGGTCTGACGGTCGAAATCGTCGAACAGTTGATCGACGAAGCTGAGGACCTCGGGGGTCGAGCGCCAGGATTTGGCCAGTTCGACAGCCTCGAATTCCCCGCCGCTGCCACGCACCAGGGCGTCATAGACCTGGGACTCGCGCCGCAACCGTTCCGGCCGGGCCCCCTGGAAGGAGTAGATCGACTGCTTCTCGTCGCCGACGGCGAAGACGGTGCGGCCGTCCGGCTCTCCCGCAAAGAATTCCCCGGTCAGGGCGCGGACGATGGCCCACTGGTCGGGGGCGGTATCCTGGGCCTCGTCGATCAGGACATGGGCGATGCCGCCGTCCAGCTTGTACAGCACCCAGGCCGCGGTCGAGCGTTGAGTCAGCAGGTCGACCGTGCGAGCCACCAGGTCGGCGAAGTCCAGCGCCCCTCGGGCGGCCTTGGCGGTTTCGTAGAAGGCCGCGTGGGCCCGGGCCAGGGTCAGCAATTTGATCGTGTCGTCGGCGATCTTCGCCGCGCGCAGACTGTCGCGGGCGGACAGGTATTTGAGCTGGAGGGTGGTCAGATAATCGACCGCCACGGACGGGGCCGATCTGGTGCCCATCTTCGCGCGCGGATCACCGGCCCCAGTCAGGAAGACGTGGCCGAGGTCGGCGAAGGTCCAGCCCGGCGGGGACGCAGCCCGCATGGCTTCGGCCCGCTTCTGGTCGTTGGTCGAGCCGGTGGCCATGGAATCCGCGGTGTGCCGCCATTCGGCCGGATCGAGCCCGCCGAGGAAGTCAGCCTCGATCTGGTCCGGCGAGGAGTCGGGATCGGCTCCGGTCAGGGCGTGGGGGCCGGGCATCTGGCCGGATTCGACCCCGTCGACATAGGCCAGCAGCTTGGCCCGATCGGACTCGATCATGGCCAGCAGGGACTGGAAGCCGTCCCAGTGCAGCTCGATAGCGAAATGGCTGTAGGCCTGTCCGATCGGTCCCGCGGGATCGCGGAAGGCGGCCAGAGCCAGATCCTCGCGCGCCTCGCGCGTCAGGGCCAGCGCGGCCTCGTTCTCGAGCACGGTGAAGCGGGGTGAAACCCCGGCCTCGAGCGGGAAGCGCCGCAGCAGCTTTTCGCAGAAGGCGTGGATGGTCTGGATTTTGAGCCCGCCGGGGGTTTCCAGAGCCCGGGCGAACATGCGCCGGGCCGAGGACAGGTCGGCCGGCGACAGACCCGACGGATCACGCCCGTCCAGCTCGGCCAGCGAGTTCGACAGGGCGGCGTCATCCATCACCGCCCATTTGCCCAGGGTCTCGAACAGCCGGGCCTGCATCTCGGCGGCGGCGGCCTTGGTATAGGTGACGCACAGGATTTCACCGGGCGTGGCTCCGCCCAGCAGCAACCGGGCCACGCGGTTGACCAGGGTGGTGGTCTTGCCCGACCCGGCATTGGCGGTGACGAAGACCGAGCGGCCGGGATCGGCGGCGCGGGCCTGATAGTCGATGTCGGCGGAGACCGTCATTCGCCGTCCTCCGTATCGTCGCCGACGACGTGCCATTCCCAGACCCGGGCCAGATGGTCGTAGTTGCCGCCGAAATTGCCCATGAATTGGGGCGCGGCCCAGCTGACATAGGGGGTGGATTCGCGGTCGAACCGGGCCACGCGGCGCTGCAGCCCCTCGAGGGCGGCACGGGCCAGGTCAGCGGCCTCCAGCCCGGCGGCGCGCACGGCGACCTCACCCGGCTTGCGACGGCCGACGACGCGGACATAGGTCAGTTCCTCGGGCTCAACCGGACCGTTGGTGTCGGTGAAGCCGCCGTCGGCGAGGATGGCGGCGGTCAGGGTCAGCTGCGGCGCGAAGCCGGTCTTGACCTGTCTGGCCGAGGGCGCGGCCCCGGTCTTGAAGTCGATCACGGCTGCGCCGGTGGCTCCCAGTTCGATACGGTCGGCATAGGCCTTGAGGGTGAAGCGGCCGCCGGGCGCGTCGAAGCCGGACTCGCCCTGCTGCTCGATCAGCAGGGTGATACCGCGGGCCCGGCGCTCCGCTTCAAAGCCGGTCAACCAGCGGGCGCAGTTGCGGGCCAGCGGGGCCTCGCGGGCCATGGCGGCATCCTCGAATCCGTGGGCGGACAGTTCCTCCAGCAGCAGGCTGTGAAGCCGGGCCTCGGCGTCGTCGGGCAGGGTGTCGGGGAAGGCCTCGGTCATCCGCTCAATGGCCTTGTGCACGGCATTGCCGCGCGCCATCGCCTCGGCCTCGGCACCGGGGCGTTCCAGCTTGTCCAGCCCCAGCACCCAGCCGGCATAGACGGCATAGGGGTCGCGCACCCAGCGTTCGATACGGGTGACATAGAGGCTGCGCGGACGGCGCGCGACCGGAGGGCGTGGCTCGGGACGTCGGGCATATTGCGGCGGCCCGGACGGTGGCGCGTCCAGCGCCCGCGCCTGGGACAGGGCCAGCACCGGACGCTCCAGCACCACAGGCGTGGCCTCGGCATTGGCCCCGCGGGTCAGCATCTCCAGTCGCCACAGCCAGCGTGACTTGACCGCCGGCTGACCACCGCGCCGGTCGGCGTGGATCAGGACAGCCTCGTCGGCGCAGGCGGCCTGGACGAAGTCCTGGGCGGTCTGGCCGAGGCGGCGCTCGGGCGGGGGCAGGCCCAGGGTCTTGCGCATCGGCCGCGACAGGAAGGGGTCGACCGGAGCAGCATTGGGCCAGGCCCCTTCCTCCAGACCGGCCAGGATCATGCGGTCGGCGCGCACTAGTCGGGCCTCGATGGCCCCGAGGATGCGCAGGGACGGATGGGTGGCTCCGCCGGTGCGCACGGTCTCGTCGCGCAACAGGCCGTGGACCAGATCGGCCAGGTCGGTGCGGCTGACCTCGCCGAGGGCGTCCCCCCCGGCGATCAACGCGGCCATCAGGGCAGCGGCGGCCTCACCGTCGGGTCCGGCCCAGACCGACTGACCGGTCAGGGCCTCGACCAGACCGGTCAGGGCGCGCGCGGCGTCGTCCAGCGGGGCGGTGTTGTTGAAGGGCGTTCGCGCCGTGCCGATCAGGGTCTCGAGCCGGTCGGTCAGGGCGGTGGCTGTGGTCAGCCGGGCCTGTATCCAGTCGGGCGCGGGTTTGCCGCCCCGGCGCGGCTGGGCCGCGGCCAACAGACGCTGGCGGACCATGGCCCAGTCGCGGGGGCGGGGCCCGCGCAGGGCGTGCAGCTCCAGGGCCGTGGCAGCGTCGGGGTCGATACCGCACAGCGGATGTTTGACCAGCGCCAGCAGGGTCTGGGGCTTGAGCGGGTCGGCGAGGAAGCGGGCGCACAGGTCGATCAGCACCCCGGCGGGCAGGCGCAGCAGCGGCGCGCCGGACGAGGAGTCGGCGATCACGCCCCAGCGTTCCAGCCGGGCGGCGACGCGGCGGCCGAGGCCGAGATCGGGGGTGACCAGGGCACAGGTACGACCGGGGATTTCGAGCGTCTCACGCATCATCAGGGCGATGGTGGCGGCCGCGTCCTCTTCGGTGCGGACGGTGACCACCGACAGCCCCTGCAGCCCTTCAGCGATCGGGTCGGCGGCCTGTCCGGCGGTGGCGGCGGTGGCGCGGATGCGGGCGATCTCGCGGCGCCAGTCGTCGGTGGCCCCGGCCGGGCGCAGGGCCTCGTTGAGCAGGCGTTGGCGGGCCAGACCGCGCGACTCGCGCACGGGGTCGAGCGGCGGCTGGAACCAGGGGCGGACGGATTCGCGCGAAACCCCGGCGCGGTCGAGCAGCCGCCACAGGGCGTTCTGCGGATGCTGTTCCTCGGCCCCCAGGGCGGCCCAGACGGTGGCGTCGAGATCGCGGTCGAGGCCGGGCAGGACGACACAGCCCTGCGGGGCCGCGGCGACGGCGCGCAGCACGTCGGCGGCGGCGGGGGCGGTGCCGGTCGAACCGGCGGCGATGACGGGGCCGGTGGGTGGGTTTTCGCTCCAACGTTCGGCCAGCAGGCGCAGCAGCCGGGCCCGTCGCCAGGCCGGATCGACCAGACCCAGTTCGGCCAGTCGCTCGGGCCAGGCCTCGACGGCGAGACCGAGGAATCGGGCCGAATCCTGCCAGTGTTCGGCCAGATCGCCCTCGACCAGATGGGCGACGCGGCCGGGGTCCTCGACCTCTTCCAGCTGGCAGGAATCGAGAAAGCTGCCCAGCGCGTCGGCCATCTCCAGCGCGCGCAGGGGTTTCAGCCCCGGCTCAAACCGGTCGGTGATCATCCGAGCCATCTCGAACCGGCGGGTCAGCGGGGCGATGGCGGGCGGCAGGTCCAGACCCAGTTCACCGGGGGCGAAAGGGGCCTCGTCCTCTTCCAGATCGCCGAGCGGCCGGACCTGGGGCAGCAGGACCGGACGGTCGCCGCCCAGCCGCGACAGGGCGGCGGTAAAGGCGCGGGCGGCGCGGCGGTTGGGCAGCAGCAGGGTGGCGTCGGACAGGGTCTCGGGTGGCTGGTCGCCCAGCCAGGCCAGCACTCCGGCGGCGAGGTCGTCGAGAAACGGTCGGTGCGCGGGAATGGCGTACCAGCGGGAGGTAGTTCCGGAAAATGGATCGAAGACGGCGGTCATGCGCCCGGCGGTTCGGTGGCCAGTTTGGCCTCGGCGGCGTCGCGGGCCTGCGGGTCGCCGACATGCATCCAGTCGCCGTCCAGCACGCAGCCGTACAGCCGGCCGGCGGCGGCCGAGGCGCGCCACAGGGGGCTGAGGGAGAAAGGCCCCTCGGGACCGCCGTCGGCGTAGTCGGGCCGGGTGATGTGCACGCCCATATAGGCGAAGGGGGCTTCGGCTGCGTCGCCGCGGAAGGTCAGGCGGCCATCGTCGGCGAGGAAGAAATCACCGCCGCCCTCGAAGCCGATCGACCCCTCGCGCCGGGTCAGCAGCAGGACGGCGTCCATCCGTTCGGAATCCCACAAGCGGGCCAGGTCGCCGAGCGCATCGCCGCGGTCGGTCCAGACACTGTCGATATTGGCGACGAACACCGGATCGGGGCCGAGCAGGGGGGCGGCCTTCTTCAGGCCGCCGCCGGTTTCCAGCAGTTCGGCGCGTTCGTCCGAGATGGCGATGGCCGGGCCACGACCGCGTGCCGCCAGATGCGATTCCAACCGGTCGGCGAACCAGTGGACGTTGACCACGGCGCGGTCGACTCCGGCGTGGGCCAGCCGGTCGAGCACATGGTCGATCAGGGACTGTCCGGCCAGATCGACGAGGGCCTTGGGCCGGTCGTCGGTCAGCGGGCGCATGCGGGTGCCGAGGCCGGCGGCGAGGACCATGGCTGTCTTTGGAACGGTCATCGGCGGCTGGCCTCCGGCACGTGGCGATCGAACCAGGCGGCGACGCCCTCGAGACCCGGTGCTTTCAGATTGGCGTTCAGATGGGCCCACATGCGCGGCATGAAGGCGCGGTAGCGGGGCTTGCCGTCGCGGGCGATCAGCCGGGCGAAGATGCCGAGGATGCGGGCTTCGTTGACGGCGGCCAGACCGGCATAGGCCTGCAGGAACTCAGCGCGGTCGATCTCGGGACGCAGGGCGAAATAGTGGTCCAGCGCCAGCCGTTCGAGGTCGGGTGAGACATCGCGGCGGGCGTCCTGCAGCAGGGAGTGCAGGTCCCAGGAGGGGTGGGCGCGGACGGCGTCCTGGAAGTCGATCATCCCGGCCCGGGCCGGACCGGCGCGGCCGGGCAGCCAGATCAGGTTCTCGGCGTGATAGTCGCGATGGGCCATCACGGTCGCCCCGGCGGCACCCGCCCTGACGACCGGGCCCCAGGCGGCATGCCATTCGGCCACGGCGGCGCCGTCGAAGCTCAGGGCCGGGTCGAGTTTGGGCAGCCAGTCGACGAACAGATCGGCCCCACCCTGCAGGGCCGTCTCGTCATAGGGCAGCAGCGGCCAGTCTCCGGCGGGCCCCTTCAGGACCTCGGGAGTGGGTGCGGCATGGATGCGCGCCAGGGTCTCGACCGCGGCCAGATAGAGGGGGGCTTCGTCCGCCCCCCGATCGATGGCGTGGGCGAACAGGTCGTCACCGAAATCCTCGAGCACAGCCAGACCGGCGGGGGCGTCGAGGGCGACGATGTCGGGGGCCGACAGGTCCAGCGCGCGCAGGTGGGCGGCGACGGCGGCGAAGGCCTCTATCCGCCCGGCCGACAGACGGGCCACGGCGTTCCAGCCCTCGGCCCGGCGGCGCTCGGGCGACCATGTCGGGTCGCAGGGCGCGCTCTCTGCGGCGGGCGGCTGGTCCATCAGCATCAGGGAACTGCCGGCCGTAGTGGTCAGCCGCTCGTAGCGCCGGGTCGAGGCGTCGCCGGGCAGGGGCGCGCGCACGGCGGCCGCGAGGCCGGACGCCTTGAGGAAGTCGAGACGCTGGTGTTCGCGGTCAGACATGGACATCGGTGAGTTTGGCTTCCCATGAGCCTGCGCCGGAAACGGTCGCAAGGCGACCGTCGACGCCGTCGAGGCTCTGTTCGGACAGGGTGATGGTCAAAAGGTCGGAGCCCAGCATGGCGGCAGGATCGTCGCCGAGTCGTTCGGGCCATTCGATCAGGGCGCAGCCCTCGTCGAGGGCCTCGTCCAGACCGATCTCGAAGGCTTCTTCCGGCCGGGTCAGGCGGTAGAGGTCGAAATGGGCCACCGGCGGGTCGCTGTCGTAGAACTGGACCAGGGTGAAGGTCGGCGACGGCACATCCTCATCGGGCGTGGTCAGGGCCCGGATCAGGCCACGCGCCAGGGTCGACTTGCCCATGCCCAGCGGGCCGTACAGCAGCACCGCATCGCCGGGGGCCAGCAAGGGGGCGATGGCCGCGCCCAGACGGGCGGTGGCGGCGGCGTCGGACAAATCGATCCTCATGCGAACTCGGCATCCGGCTGATGGGCCAGAACCCGTTCGGTGAAGGTCTTCAGCGCCAGCGTGGCCTCGACCGGGTCGGCGGACAGTCTGGCCGGATCGACCGGGCGGCCGACATGCAGGCGGTAGGCCTTGCCCTGCTTGTTCAGCAGCTCGTGGAACAGGGTGATGTCGCGCAACTCGTCGGAAATGCGGTGGAACAGGTGGAACAGATGCGAGCGCGGTCCGGCGACGTGGATCGGCACCACCGGGGCGGCGTATTTGCGGGCCAGGGAGGCCGCAGTGGCAGCCCATTCGGGATCAGACAGCGCCCCGTCCGGACCGACGCGCGAGATGCGTCCCGCCGGGAACAGGACGATGCAGCGTTCGGCTTCGAAGGCCGTCCTGGCAGCCAGCAGGGTCAGCCGGGTCTTTTCGCGGGTGCGTTTGCTCACGACCCATTCGACCGGGATGACGGTCTCGAACAGGCGTGGCGCGACTCGCAGCGCGTCGGCATTGGCGAAGAAGATGGCGTCGGGCCGGCGGCGGCTGACCGCGTCATGGACGGCGATGCCGTCGGCGATGCCGGTCGGATGGTTGCAGACCACGACACAGCGGCCGGTGGCCGGGATACGATCGAGATTGAGCGCGTCGACCTCGAGATCCAGCAGGCGGGACATGTGGCCGAAGGCGTCCAGCCCCGACAGCGGCCCTACGGCGTCGGCCATGGTGCGGGCGTGGCGATAGCCCAGCAGCCGGTAGAAGAAGGGGCGCAGCGCCGGCCAGAATACGGACCTGGTCAGCCGGGGCGCGCGCTCGGCGATCAGCACATCGCAGATGTGGGCGTCTGGCGCGATTATGGGGGGAACGGGCTGCATACAGACTGGTTGTCGCCGGTCGTGGCGCGGCGGGCAAGCGGTCCGTGCGGGTTCGGTGCGATGGCCGCCCGGCATTGACGTATCCGGGACGGGTGCTACCCCTGCGCACCGGATCTGTGACCGATGCCAAGGATATCCTGCATGCGCCGTCTGCCCCTCCTGCTTTCCAGCCTCAGCGCCGCCGCCCTGTTGAGCGCCGCCGCCCTGCCCGCCATGGCCGAGGCTCCCGCCGCCGCTGCGGTGCCTGCGGCTGCGAACGCTGTCGCCGACAATCATTCGGCCTTCACCTATCGCGACATGATCGGCCTGAACCGGTTGGGCGACCCCCAGGTGTCCCCGGACGGTGCGTGGGTGATCTATTCGGTCACGGCGACCGACGTCGAGGCGAACCGCCGGTCCGGTAGCCTCTGGATTCGTCCGGTCGATGATGATGGTGCCCCGCGCCGCCTGGCGATTTCCGACGGTGGAGCCAATACGGCGCGCTGGGGCTCGGACAACCATATCTATTTCCTGTCGAGCCGGTCCGGTTCCAGCCAGGTCTGGCGGGCCGAGGCCGACGGCACCGGTGCGATGCAGGTGACCGATCTGCCGGTCGATGTGAACGCCTATCGGCTGAGCCGGGCCGCCGACAAGCTGGTGATGTCACTGGCGGTGTTCCCGGACTGCGCCGATCTGGCCTGCAGTGTTGAGCGTGCCCAGGCCGAGGCCGAACGCCAATCGACGGGACGGGTCTATGACCGCATGTTCGTGCGGCACTGGGACACCTGGAACGACGGGACCCAGAACCACCTGTTCACCCAACCCATTGCGGCCGACGGTCATGCCAGCGGCGACCCGGTCTGGGTCAGCAAGGGCTTCGACGGGGACACGCCGTCCAAGCCGTTCGGCGACGAGAGCGAATTCACCTTCACGCCCGACGGCGACGCGGTGGTGTTCTCGGCCCGCGAGGCCGGTCAGAGCGAACCGTGGAGCACCAATTTCGACCTGTGGCGCACCAACGGCCTGTCGGGTGACGGGGTGTTCGAAAACCTGACCGAAGCCAACCATGCCTGGGACACCGGGGCGGTATTCTCGCCCGACGGGCGGACCATGGCCTATCTGGCGATGTCGCGGCCGGGCTTTGAGGCCGACAAATTCGGCGTCTTCCTCAAGGATGTGGCCAGCGGCCAGACCCGTCAGATCGCCGCCAACTGGGACCGGTCGCCCGGCGGCCTGCAGTGGGGCCCCGACGGCAATACGCTGTATGCGACCGCCGGAGATGTCGGCCAGACCCGAATCTTCGCTATCGACACGCGCAACGGTGCAGTGGTGCCGATCACCGGGCCCGGACATGTGTCCAGCTTCGGCCTGACGCCTTCGGGCATCGTCTTCGCCCGCGATGCGCTGGATGCGCCATCGGACCTGTATTTCAAGACCTATCGTGGCCGCGAGATGCCGCGTCGTCTGACCAATGTGAATCCATCGCTGGACGACAAGACCTTCGGCGAGGCCGAGCAGTTCACCTTTGACGGCTGGAACGGCGAGACGGTGCACGGCTATGTGATCAAGCCCGCCGGCTATGTCGAAGGCCGCAAATATCCCGTCGCCTTCCTGATCCACGGGGGACCGCAGGGCTCGTTCGGCAACAGCTGGTCCTATCGCTGGAACCCGTCGAGCTATGCCGGAGCCGGCTATGCGGTGGTGATGATCGATTTTCACGGCTCGACCGGTTACGGCCAGGCCTTCACCGACTCGATCAGCCAGCACTGGGGCGACCGCCCGCTGGAAGACCTGCAGAAGGGCTGGGCCGCGGCCCAGACCCGGTACAGCTTCCTCGACGGTGACAATGCCTGTGCGCTCGGCGCGTCCTACGGCGGCTATATGATCAACTGGATCGCCGGCAACTGGCCCGACGAGTTCAAATGTGCGGTCAACCATGACGGGGTGTTCGACACCTTCAGCATGGGCTTCGCCACCGAGGAGCTTTGGTTCACCGAGTGGGAAAACGGCGGCACGCCGTGGGACAATCCCCGCGCCTATCAGGAATTCAATCCGGCCAACCACGTCCGAAACTGGAAGATGCCGATGCTGGTGGTCCAGGGCGAGCTGGACTATCGCATCCCGACCGCGCAGGGCCTGTCGACCTTCACCGCGCTGCAGCGGCGCGGCATAGACAGCCGGCTGCTCGTCTTCCCCAACGAGAACCACTGGGTGCTCAAGCCGCAGAACAGCCTGCAATGGCACAATGAGGTGTTCGGCTGGCTGGACAAATACCTGCGCCCGGCTGACTGACCCGGCGCAACAGCCTATCCATGAGACGGGACGCGGAGCGATACCGTGTCCCGTTCTGGTGTCGGAGTCCCGGGCTTGCCAGCGTCGGTTGAAGCCAAAGTGGTCCGTCAGGCGTTGATGGGTTTCCGCCGGAGACGATCACGTGGCCAAACCCCTGGACTGGAAGTCCCACTGGAGCGCCGTGCGCGAGCGCGCGCTGATTCCCGCCGGGGCCCGGGTCCGGGGCGGCTACGCCTGGATTCAGAACAATGATCCGGTCTATCGCGCGCTTCGGTCCCCCGGCCGGGCGGAGATCTGGGCCGCGAGTGTCGCGTTGTTGCTCGTCGTCGCGACAGTGGTCTTTCTGCTGCTGTTCGACTGGAACTGGCTGCGTGGACCGATCGGGCGCTGGGCCTCGACCACCTATGACCGCGAGATCGAGCTGAACGGCGACCTGGACGTCAACCTGTTCAGCTGGACGCCGTCGGCCCGGGTGCGCGACCTGCGCATCGGCGGGCCGGACTGGGCGTTGGCGCGCGACACGGTTCAGGTCGAAGATCTGCTGGTGATGGTGCAGATGCGACGCCTGTTCGTCGGGCAGATCGAGATGCCGCTGCTGTCGATTATCAGGCCCAATGTGGTGCTGATCGCCGACAAGGAGGGCCGCACCAGCTGGACCCTGCATCCGGACCGGCCGGACGACGGCCAGGGCATGAAGCTGCCGCCGATCCACCGGCTGATCATTACCGACGGCAAGCTGTCGCTGGACGAACAGCGACGCAATGTGAAGCTGGAGGCAACGGTCAGCGCGCGCGAGGGCTCGGACGAACAGGCCGGATTTCACCTTCAGGGCGACGGCACCATCAACGGCACACCCCTGACCCTGACCGTGCGCGGGGGGCCGTTCATCAATATCCGTCGCGACCACCCCTACGACTTCATCGCCGAGCTGTCCGGGGTCAATTCGCGGCTCAAGGCCGACGGCGCGATCACCCGACCGTTCGATCTGGGTCAGTTCAACGCCACTCTGAGCCTTGAGGGGCGGGACATGGCGGACCTGTATCTGCTGACCGGGATCACCCTGCCCAATACGCCGCGCTATCGCCTGAGCGGGGCGTTGAGCCGCGACGACGCCCTGTTCCGGTTCAAGGATTTCAGCGGCCGGGTCGGCTCTTCGGACCTGTCGGGCGATATCAAGGTCGACAAGGTCGGGGACCGGCGTCGGGTCGAGGCGATGCTGCACTCGCAGTCGCTGGATATCGCCGACCTGATGACGGTGCTGGGCGCGCAGCCGCAGGTCAGCGCCGGTGGCACCACGGTGACCTCTGGAACGCCGGGTCGTCTGCTGCCTGACGCCCCGCTGCAGACGAGCCGCCTGCGGGCGATGGACGGCACGCTGAGCTATCGCGCGGCCTCGGTGAAACGCAACGATCTGGAAATCCGCCGGGTGCGGCTGGATGCCGGGCTGGACGGGGGGGTGCTGAAGCTGGATCCGGTCGCCTTTACCTTCAGTCGCGGCGAGTTGAACGGGACGGCACGGATCGATGCGCGCAAGGACGTACCCTACAGCACGGTCGATTTCCGACTGTCCGGCTATCCGCTGGAATCGATCATCCCCGCCCGCAACGGCGCGCCGACGGTCACCGGACTGGCGCTGGGCCGGGCCAGATTGGAAGGGCCGGGAGCCTCGGTCCACGACCTGGCGGCCAACGCCAAGGGTACGGTCAGCCTGGTCGTGCCGCAGGGGCAGATCCGCAAGGCCTTCGCCGAATTGCTGGGTATCAATGTCGGGCGGGGTCTGAGCCTGCTGCTGTCGGGTGACCGGTCGACGACGGATATTCGCTGCGCGGTGGCGGATTTCGACGTGGTCGGGGGGACCGCCACGGCCAAGACCTTCGTCATCGATACAGACGTGGTGCTGGCCAAGGGAACGGGCACGATCAATCTCGGGTCCGAAACCATGAACCTGCGCATCGACGGGGAAACCAAACAGCCGCGCCTGCTGAGGGTGTGGGCCCCGATCACGGTCAGGGGTCCGCTGGTCGCGCCGAAGCTGGGCGTCGACGGGGCGGCGGTGGCCGGACAGGTCGGACTGGCCGGCGTGATTGCCGCGCTCGTCAATCCGCTGGCGGCGATCCTGCCCTTCATCGATCCGGGTCTGGCCGAGGATGCCAATTGCGGGGCGCTGGTCGCCGGGGCGCGATGATCCGGAGATTTGAGCCAATTTGTCGTTTCATGCGTATCTAGCCGCATTGACCCTTCGACTGACGAGATCGCATGACCCGTAGAGGATTCCTCGCCCCCGCGCTCGGTGCGCTGGTCACCGCCTGTTCGCCGCTGGGACTGCTGAACCAGTTCGGCCCGCGCGATGCCGGGGTGCGCCGGGTGGCGCAGGACCTTCCCTATGGCGATGATCCGCGCCAGCGCTTTGATCTGCATGCGCCGGTGAACACCGGGGGCCGCCCCCTGCCGACTCTGGTCTTCTTCTACGGCGGAGGCTGGGATTCCGGGACGCGGACCGTCTACGCCTGGGCGGCCCAGGCGCTGGCGGCGCGTGGATTCGTGGTGGCGGTACCGGATTACCGGCTGGTACCGGACGTGCTGTTCCCGGCCTTCATCGAGGATGCGGCGGCGGCCACGGCGGCGGTGGCGACGGCGGTCGGCGACCATGGCGGCGATGCCGGGCGGCTGGGCGTGATCGGCCATTCGGCCGGGGCCCATCTGGCGATGATGATCACGCTGGACCGGCGCTATATGGCCGCGGTCGACCGTCCGGCGTTGATCCGCGCCGCCGCGGGCCTGGCCGGGCCCTATGAGTTCCTGCCGTTCGACGTGCCGGCCTCGGTCAATGCCTTCGGACGGGCCCCGGATCCGACCCTGACCCAGCCGGTGACCTTTGCCCGGGCCGACGCCCCGCCGCTGTGGCTGGGTCACGGCACCGCCGACACGGTGGTGCACGATGACGACACGGTGATCCTGAACGACCGGATGCAGGCGCTGGGCGGGCGGTCGGAGGCGCATCTCTATCCGGGGCTGGACCATGCCGGGATGATCGCGACCTTCTCGCCGCTGTTCCGCAAGAAGGCCGCGGTGCTGGATGACGTCACCCGCTTCTTCAGCCGGGAACTGGCCTGACGCCCGGCAAGCGCCGCCGTCTCGCCAAGGTCACGAACTTCCGCTAGTGGAGGTCATGACAAAAGCCATGACAGCCCAGGCGGCACTGGACCGCCTCGAAGCCCACTACAATCAATCGGTCGCCAACCTGCGGGACGCGGTTCGCACCTTTCTCACCACCGGCGAGCGCCCGACGCCCGAGGCCCGGGCGACCGGCCTGTTCGCCTATCCGAAGCTACGGGTCAGCTGGTTCGGCGAGCGGCTGGAGGTTCAGCCGATCCGCGCCTATGCCCGGCTGTCGCGGCCCGGCATCTATTCAACCACGGTGACCCGGCCCGACCTGTTCCGCACCTATCTGGAAGAGCAGCTGACGCTGCTGGAACAGGACTATGGTGCCACCTTCGAGGTCGGGTCGTCGGAGCAGGAAATCCCCTTCCCCTATGTGCTGGACGGTTCGGACGTGGTGCTGGACCGCAGCCAGACCGCGACTATCGCCCGCTATTTCCCGACCACTGATCTGGCCAATATCGGCGACGAGGTCTCCGATGGTCTGTTCGATCTGACCGGGGACTTTCCGCTGTCGCAGTTCGATGCCCTGCGCACCGATTTCTCGCTGGCGCGGTTGCGCCACTACACGGGCACCCCGGTCGAGGACGTTCAGTCCTACATCCTGTTCACCAACTACCATCGCTATGTCGACGAATTTGTCCGCTGGGCCTGTGTCCAGCTGGCCGATCCGGATAGTCCGTACGAAACCCTGTCCTGTTCCGGGGGCGTGGTAATCACGCGTGACAATCCGGACCCCGAACTGGCGGTGATGGACACGGCCTCGCGCAAGCACCAGATGCCCGCCTATCACCTGACCGCGCCCGGCTGGAACGGCATCACCCTGGTCAATATCGGCGTCGGCCCGTCGAACGCCAAGACGATCTGCGACCACCTGGCGGTGACCCGGCCGCACGCCTGGATGATGATCGGTCACTGCGGCGGTCTGCGCCCCAGCCAGACCATAGGCGACTATGTGCTGGCCCACGCTTATCTGCGTGACGACCATGTGCTGGACGCGGTGCTGCCGCCGGACATTCCCATCCCGTCGATCGCCGAGGTGCAGCGCGCCCTCTATGACGCGGCCAAGTCGGTCAGCGGCGCGCCGGGCGAGGAGGTCAAGCGTCGCCTGCGCACCGGCACGGTGGTCACCACCGACGACCGGAACTGGGAGCTGCGATATTCCAAGTCGGCGCTGCGCTTCAACCAGAGTCGGGCCGTGGCCATCGACATGGAGAGCGCCACCATCGCCGCCCAAGGCTATCGCTTCCGGGTGCCTTACGGGACGCTGCTTTGCGTGTCGGACAAGCCACTGCATGGCGAGATCAAGCTGCCGGGGCAGGCCAACCGCTTTTATGAGGGGTCGATTTCCGAGCATCTGCAGATCGGCATCCAGGCGGTCGACCTGCTGCGGGCCGAGGGCGACAAACTGCATTCCCGCAAGTTGCGCGCCTTTGACGAGCCGCCGTTCAGATAAGCGGTTTGCGCAGCAGATAGAGGCTGAAATCGACAAAGTCGTTGCCGAACTCGAACGTGATCTTCACCCGGTCAGCTGCCGCCCGGACGGCGGCGGCCTCGGGAGCGTCCGGATGTTCGGCCAGCCAGGCGCGGGCCTCCCGATCCGCCGTTCCGATATAGTGGTCCATTGCCGCCTGCGGCGAAATCCCGGCGCTGACGACCTCCAGTCCGGCGGCACGGGCGGCCTCATGGGTGCCCTCATGGGTCGTGAAACGATTGGTCAGTTCGAAGATCTGACGCACCGGTACCGGCGGCTCCGCGGTCCAGATCAGGTCGCCCCATAGCAGCCAGCCGCCTGGCTTCAGGTGACCGGCAAGGGCCGCGAGGATGGCGGCGGGTTCGAGCTGACCATCCCCGACCGGATCGGTGGTTCCCGTGGCGACGATCAGGTCCAGCGGGGCGATGTCAGCCAGCACTGCGCCCGAGGATGTCTGGCGCAGACGGATGCGGTTCGCCGCCGCAGACGCGGCGATACGGCCGCGCGCAATGTCGGCCATGGCCGGGTCCAGTTCGACGGCGGTCACCTCCAGGCCGAACGCTTCGGCCAGCCGGACGGCGATAGCCCCGTTGCCGGTCCCGATGTCCAGGGCACGGGCTCCGGGGCGCAGGCCGGTGCGGGCCACGGCGGCATCGACCGTCGGCATGTCGAGCGGGTTGCAGACCTCGAGCGCGGCATAGGCGAGGCAGTGATAATTGATCGATGAGGCCATGGCCGGACGCTACGACGGGGGAGGTCATCTCGCCATGTGAAAAGTGCTTTACAATGCAAAGTAACGGTGGCACTGTGACGGTGAACAGGAGGTGACGACCATGACCAATGACCAGATGAAATCCGTCCACGAGGACATCGCCTATATGCGGGCCCTGGCCCACGAGGGGAAACATGCACCGCTGCTGGCGGGGCCGATACTCGTCACCGCTGCCTTCGTCTTCGGCATCGCCAACCTGGGTCAGTGGGCCCTGCTCAGCGGCGTGATCACCGCCAGTCCGTGGGCTCCGCTCTGGCTCTGGATCGGCGCGGGTGTGGTGTTCACCCTGGCGCTGTTGATGTTGATCGGTCGGATGAAGGGCAAGCCTGGCTGCAACTCGGCCGGCAACCGGGCGGTGGGAGCCGCATGGTCGGCCGTCGGCATCGGCATCTTCGCTACCTGGCTGGGACTCATGGCCATGGGGTTCAAGACGGGCAACTGGTCGATGATGAACGTCATGCCCATCGTCGTCTTCGTCGCCTACGGCTCAGCCTGGATGATCGCAGGGGCCATGACGGGTGTGCGCTGGATGACGGCCGTCGCCGTGCTGTCTTTCGCCGGTGCCATCGCCGTGGGCTGGTTTGCGGATGGAGCGGGCCTCTATCTGGTGTTCACCGCAGTGCTATTCCTGGTTGCTTTTGTTCCCGGGTTGATTCTGATGCGGCAGGAACCGTCGGAGATCGTCTGATGGCGGACGATTTCGATATCAACCTGATTGATGACGTCATTCATGGACGCATCCGACTGGGCATCATGGCCTATCTGTCCGGGGCCGAATCCGCCAACTTCAATGAACTGAAAGCGCGTTTGCAGACCACGGACGGTAATCTGTCGGTGCATCTGCGCAAGCTGGAGGACGCCGGATTCGTGGCGGTGACCAAGACCTTCCAGGGCCGCAAGCCGATGACCCGGGCAAGCATGACCGACACGGGACGCACGGCCTTCGTCGCCTATCTGGACGCCATGTCCGGACTGGTTGCCGACCCGGGGTGACCCCATAGGTGGCCGGTGGTTCCAAGCGGACCACCGGCGGTCTATGCAGGAGCGATGAGCAGCCGCATCCTCCGCTTCGACGCCCTCGACAATTTTCGTGACTACGGGGACTACGCGACCGCGGCGGGTGCGCGGGTCCGGCCGGGCCGCCTGCTGCGCTCCGCCCATCATGCGCGATTGAGCCCCGCCGATCTGGCGCGGTTGGCGGCGCTGGACATCGGGACCGTGGTCGATCTGCGCCGGCCGGTGGAACGGACGAACCAGCCGTCGCGGCGACCGGACGGCTTCGGTGGCACGGTGATCGAGAGTGATCTGGATGCCGTCGGTGAGGCCCCGCACATCACCTTCCTGAAGACTGCCGACCTGACGCCCCAGTCCGGGCGGCGCTTCATGACCCAAACCTATCGCAAGCTGCCGTTCGCCGATGCCCACCTCGACCTGTTCAGCCGCTATTTCCGCGCCTTGGCCGACAGCGACCGGCCGGTTCTGATCCATTGTGCGGCGGGCAAGGACCGGACCGGCGTGCTGGCGGCGCTGACCCATCATCTGCTGGGTGTCGAGCACGACGACATGGTCGAGGACTATCTGCTGACCAATGTGGCCGTGGACCTGGAGGCGCGTGCGCCGGCCATCGCCCGTCAGCTGGAAGCCATGACCGGCCGCCCCGCCGCCCATGACGCCGTCGTGGCCTTCATGGGGGTAGAGCCCGCCTATCTGGAGGCCGCCTGGGCAGCGATCGACGAACGCTACGGCTCGACCGACGCTTACCTGGCCGAGGCGCTGGGGGTCGATGCGGCGCTGCGCGACCGGATCGGCGCGCGCCTGTCGGCATGACCGTCCCGCTCCGCGCCAGCCATGCGCGGGACCGGCCGTGGAGTGAGCCCCTGGCCGTGGCCGCCGGGCTGAGGAATCGGGACGGATCCCTGGCGCTGCTGTCGGACGGTGGGCCACTGGGTCGCTGGTCGTGGGTCGCTTGTGATCCGGATCGGGTCCATGTCGGGCCGGTCGAGGCTGCGGCCCCGTTCGCCGCCCTGCGACGACCCGAATTCGCCACCGGGACCGTGGGGCTGGTCAGCTATGACGCGGGTGCCCGCCCGGCCACTGGCGCGCGCACCGAAGTCTGGCCGGACCTGATGCTGGCCCGCTATCCGGCGATGCTGGGGTTCGATCACCAGACGCGTCGGGTGCGGGTCATCGGGCGCGGCGTCGATGCAAAGGCGGCCGAAGCGTCCGCCGATGTGGCCGAGGGCTGGCTGGCGGACGCGAGCCAGCCGCCGGTACCGGTCGCCCCAGCGCTGGATTTTGTCGCCGAAACCCCTGATCCGGCCTATCGCGCGGCGGTGGCGGATGTGGTCGCGCGGATCGCCGCCGGAGAGCTGTTCCAGGCCAATATCGCCCGGGCCTGGCAGGGTGAACTGGCTGCGGGAGCCGAACCGTTCGATGTGATGCTGCGCCTGGCCGGGACCCGGGCCGCGGCCTACGGGGCCTACTGGCGGCTGGGGAACCGGGCGCTGGTATCCAATTCTCCCGAGTTGTTCCTGGCCTTTGAGGCCGGGACCGGGCGCATCGAAACCCGCCCGATCAAGGGTACCCGGTCACGCGATGGCGACCCGGATCGCGACGCGGCGCTGGCGCGCGAACTGCAGGCCAGCGCCAAGGACCGGGCCGAGAATCTGATGATCGTCGATCTGATGCGCAACGACCTGTCCCGCGTGGCCCGGCCGGGCACAGTGCGGGTCGAGCGCCTGTTCGAGATCGAAACCCTGCCGACCGTGCATCATCTGGTGTCGACGGTGACCGGGGCGGCGGGTCCGGACGTCAGCGCTGCCGATCTTCTGGAGGCAACCTTCCCGCCGGGCTCGATCACCGGAGCCCCCAAACATCAGGCGATGAAGGTGATCGCGGGCCACGAGCCGCCGCGTGGACCCTGGTGCGGTTCGCTGTTCCGGATCGATGAGGACGGCGGGCTGACGGCCTCGGTCCTGATCCGGACCGCGAGCTTCGAGCGGCGTGAGGGCGTCTGGCGCTACCGCACCCTGGCCGGGGCCGGCATCGTCGCCGACAGTGACCCGGAGTCCGAGCTCCAGGAAACCACCGCCAAGATCCGGGCTCTGCGCGAAGCCCTGGTCGGCGATCAGTTGGTGTAGCCGACCTTGTCGACGGTTCGCGGACGCAGATAGTAGGTCTGGCTGAAGCGGGTGACCGACGGCATCAGATAGTCGACCGGCGAGTCATAGTCATAGGTCGCCTCGGTCATGATGACGCTCTCGCCGTTTTCGATCAGACCGTCGGGAATGACCACCGTGCTGCCGGCGTTGCGAGCGGCCATGCCCGAGGCCTGGCTCCAGTCGACCTTGACCACGCCGTTGGTGTCGCGGGTCAGGCTGGAGGCGCGCTGTTTCAGGGGCGTACTGGAAAAGGGCTTCATCACCAGGTCGCCGACCCTGAACATGTCCGTCATCTGGCTGGATCTGATCGAGTCACTCTGGGCCACCAGGTCTGCGACCACGGCCGAGACGTGGCCCATACGCTTCTGGGCCATATAGCCTTGGCAGAATTCAGCGAGGCCGAAATAGAAGGCGATCATGACCGGGGCCAGCAGGGCGAATTCGACCGCTGACACGCCGCGCGGATCGTCGCGCAGCCGGGCGAACAGGGATTTGCGCCGGGCGGCCATCAGATGAACGGCTCGTTGCGGAACACGGCGGTCGAGGTGAGGTAGGCCGAGCCATCCTTCAACCGCGAAAGACCTTCGTTCATGAACGGGGTGACCAGCGGCTGCTTGTACCAGACGCGGATCAGCATGGTGCTGCCGGCGGTGCCGTCGTCGTAACCCAGATCGCTCGTCTGGAAGCTGCCGGAGGCCATGGGGTCGGGCGGGTTCGGCGTGCTGAAGTTTGGAATAACCCGGACATCGACGGTCGCCCGTGCGTTGCAGTCGGCCTGGAAAATGCTCATCCGGCCGCACAGGGAGGTCTTGAACTGTTCCGCCGTCATCCCCGAGTTCTCGGCCCGACCGGTGCGGATCAGCCGCGAGGTTTCGGCCGTGGCGTTCTCGAGGACCGAGTCGATGACAAAGACCAGGCCCAGCTCAAGGATGGCGAACATCATGAAGAAGAAGGGCAGGGCGACCATGGCGAATTCAACCGCCGTCGACCCGTCCCGGGCGCGCCAGAAACCGGTGCGCCGGCGGCGGCCGGGTCGGGACGGAGCGGTCGGGCGGGTCATGGAGACAGTCGCTCCGGCGTTCAGGGGGTCGGGGTCGCGCGCACCGAGGGCGAGCAGGACGAGGCGCAGGCCATTTCGGTGGCCTGACCACCACGCCAGACACGGACCTGGCCCGAACCGCTGCCGGCGGTGACGACCACCTGACTCTGGAAGACGGTGCGCCCGATGCTGTCGACAGCGACGATCTCGGTCACGCCATAGCCCTTGCCGGTGATGTAGAGGGTGTTGGCGTCGACGACGGTGACGTCGGCGATCTGCGGGTTACCGACAATCACCGAACCGGCCGGACCGCTCAGCTGGACCCGGGTCGACTGGTCGATGCCGACGTTCAGGGGTTGCGCCTGGGCCAGGGTGATCCCCGGCAGGGCAAGGACGGCGACGGCCAGAACGGCCAGCCGGGCGAGGGGGCGTGTGGCGACGGATCGGGACATGGCGGCGGGGTTCCACTTTATCGAGGGCGCGCGCGAGGCGACGCGGCCGAAGGTGCCTGCCAAACCTCAATAAAGTCTGAAATGGACCATCGGTATAGTAAACGCAGTGTAACCAAAAACAGGTAGAGTTTTCGTGGGCACTTTACTCGACTTTAATCAAGCTAGGGCATTGTTGGAATGTAAGTAGGGGTCAAGCGGGCAAACCGATGGCTCTCCTGGTGGAAATCGACTGCTCGCTCAAAGAAGGATACTGACCATGACAAATTTTGTTTCGCGCTTCATTTCGGATGAATCCGGCGCCACGGCCATCGAATATGGCCTGATCGCTGCCCTGATTGCCGTCGTGATCATTTCGGCCGT
>TARA_R110001606_G_C15404743_1_pt1 | contig 57408 bp, 43 predicted proteins | sample TARA_R110001606 | Tara Oceans TARA_R110001606 (sample SAMEA4398315) | marine metagenome | biome: Polar Biome; feature: [SRF] surface water layer (ENVO:00010504); material: water (ENVO:00002006), including particulate matter (ENVO:01000060) such as... | depth 5 m
CCATTTCCACTTCTTGCACACATTTAATCAATTTTCCAGGGAGCCCTGCCTAAAACTCCCACACTCATTTTTGGCAGGCGTTAGGGAGAATATGGCTAAAGTATTTTACATACCGTAGCAGCTCCATAAATGCCATCTTGGTTTGAAAGATCACTCGCAGGCTTTATAGACCCTGACATAATCTACCTCAAATTGATCGGGCAGGTCTGCATCGGACCCCTCATAATCTGTCGCTGCAAACATCTGAAAAACGATCCTCATGGGGTGATCAAACGGCCATTTCCTCCAGTTGTTGCTAAACTTGTTGAAAGTCCAGTAATGGCTCCCATCGATATAAAACTCCAAACGGTCTCTATACCATTCAAGTCCATAAACATGAAATTGTTCACTAGCATCCGGAAGAGAAACTGAAGTTGAATGCTTTTCTCTGTTCCTGCCATTCTGCCAATTCGAATTTTTGGTGTGAATATTAGTGTAAACGTCAGGCGCATTGTACCCCCAGTACTCCAAAATATCGATTTCTCCACAATTTGGCCACTCTCCGTATTCATCGTACGATCCCAACATCCAAAATGCAGGCCAGGATCTATTGGCAGTCGGTAGCTTTGCTCTGCTCTCTATTTTTCCATATTGGTAATATTCAACCGAGGCAATATCGGATCCGGTGTAGGCATATCCCTCATAATCTTCTTTGTGAAGTTCCATGATGAGCAAGCCATTTTCTACTCTAACATTTTTCTGGCGATCTGTTCTGTAGGTGATACCATTTGGTGCCACTGAGGTTTCCCAGACTGCTTGCTCTAAGGAATCAAATTCATCCTCAAAAACCAGGCACCAGTCCTCCACCGAAGGATCGGGCTCTTCTTCTTTGCAAGAACCCAAGGCGCAAAGAACAATTAGAAAGGTTAACCGCCTGATCATAGCATGTAATTTACAACCAAAATACAAAAACCATTAAAACTAAAGCTACACACTAAAAATGAATGCATGCCTTATTGGCAATCTGGTGGCAGTTGGCTTGGATTGTGCGCTACATAGTTTAAATTTAGTCACGGCCCCGCCCGAACCACGTTCAGTGCATAGGGTCAAATGCCAGTGGAAACAGCGCTGCACATAGCTCACTTCACGAACCATGCATTCAAACAATCTTAGCACAATGAAAGGACTGCTTACCCTACTTTTTTCAGCGGTGTCACTCATAGTTTACCCTCAAACTGAGCGGGTGCAAGCTAAAAATGAAGCCGTTGATTTTAAGGATTTGTTTAATGCGACCAGGCGGGCCGGGGTAGCATGCTACAGGATTCCGGCAATTATTACCGCTCCAAATGGAGATTTGATTGCTGCTATTGATGAAAGGGTGCCCTCCTGCGGCGACTTAAAATTGAGCAGGGACATAAATATAGTGATACGAAGGAGCGCTGACGGTGGCGATTCCTGGTCTGAGATTGAAACTGTGGTTGATTACCCTTTGGGTAAATCAGCCTCAGATCCATCCATGGTCGTTGATAAAGTCACAGGTGCAATTTTCATGTTCTTTAATTTCATGGATTTAGACCATGAAAAAGATGTGTATTATCTGAAAGTAATTAAAAGCATTAATAATGGACAAACGTGGAGTTCGCCTGTCGATATCACCTCACAAATTACAAAATCGGAATGGCGCAATGATTTTAAGTTCATTACTTCCGGACGGGGTATACAAGCCAGTAGTGGTAAATTATTACACACACTGGTGGATTTAGAAAAAGGCCTTCATCTTTTTGGAAGTGACGATCACGGTGAAAGTTGGTATTTAATTGACACCCCAATTATACCAGGTGATGAATCCAAAATAATCGAGCTTACCGACGGCACATGGATGATAAATAGTCGTGTGAATAGCGGAGGGTTTAGGGTTGTTCATACTTCAACTGATGAAGGGGCAACATGGCTCTCTAAACCCGACTCATCGCTTATCGATCCGGGCTGCAACGCCAGCATTATCAGGTATACTTCGATTAATGAAGGGGCTGACAAAAACAGAATACTGTTTTCAAATGCAAAAATGAAAGACGAACGAAGCAATATGACCATAAGAATAAGCTATGATGAAGGAAAGAGTTGGACAGATGGGAAAACCATTTATCATGGAGGTTCGGCTTATTCTTCAATGACCATACTTGCCAATGGTGATATTGGTTTATTATTTGAAAAGGATGATTACCAGGAAAATGTGTTTGTCCGGCTCACCTTAGAATGGTTAACTGACGGCAGGGACAAATACTCAATACCTCAACCTGAATAACCGGCGGCAATACGTCGGTTGGCTATTCGCCCGTCCTTCAGCCGGTGGCAGGCTTGCTGCGAGACTGAACCGTCCACTTGAATTGGGTGCCCTGGCACCCTGTAGGTACGCTGATCAAGCTTAACTTACTGTCCAGTCAAATGTAGCAGCTCCAGTAGTAAATCATTGACACCCTCACTTCATGCCTCACCTGACTTCAAGACCGCTCTCTAAACGACTAAGCATGTTCATTTTTATTACCACCTCTGTTCATGAACGGGCACTGCGTTGCGCACATTGTATCAATTGCTCGACAGAATTAACGTTTTCTGTTCGGGCATATTAATTGTGGCCGGATTTCCTTCAATCGATGCATGATGAAGAAAAAAATTTTACTTATCCTGACAGGTCTATTGTTACTCGGATCTACTGCAATCACCCTATTTGTCGGTCCCTACTTTTTGAACGTCAGCTACTATCCTGCAAATGCAGGCAAAGGGTATTATGCCGGTTTTTATGTTTACATTTCACCGGGCGCCAAAAAATTAGCCGCAAGCGGCAAAGCTGTTACCTTTCTTGTTCAGCCTAATAATTCGGGGATCACTTCAGACGATCCTGCTGTCCATAAAAAGGATGCCTGGTGGACTGGCTTTGAAAGACATAAAATAGCCAATGAGCTGGATGTGATTTTGCTGGTTCCGGCATTTATCCGGCCGGGCACCGATTGGCATATTTACACCCATGCGCTTGACAGGGATGTTTTGACTACAGGCCGCAAAGACCTTGCTCGAACCGACCTTCAATTAATAGCCATGATTGATGAGGCCAGGGCTTTTCTCAAACAAGACAGCATACATTCAAATCCAAAATTTTTGATTCAGGGATTTTCCGCCAGCGGAATGTTTGCCAACCGGTTTACGATGCTGCATCCCGACAGGATACTGGCCGCTGCGATTGGCTCGCCAGGTGGCTGGCCCATTGCACCTCAAAAAAAGTATAACAACAACCTACTGCCATATCCGGCTGGCGTCGGTGACCTGGAAACACTGATCGGCATGCCCTTCGATAGCATCACCTATGTTCAGGTTCCGCAGCTTTTCGTGATGGGGTCAGCAGACAATAACGATTCTCTTGACTTCACCGATGGCTGGGAGAAAGAGTCGGCAGATTTGGTGGATACTCTTTTTGGGAATGATCCCCAATCAAGGTGGCCAAATTCAGAAGCCCTGTACAAAAGCGTGAATTCAAACACCAGGTTTATTCTGGTCAATGGAATAGGCCATGATCGCAAAAAACTTCAATCTTATACTACTGATTTTTTCCTTCGTATTCTTAACCAGAACAATCCCTCCAACTGACGTAAATATCTCTCATGCCAGGCTGCTGAATCACTGGCGACTACAGCCCACTTGCACGGTCTCGTAGACTCCGCCAGGGTGGGACGGGGTCATCTCACCCTAACGATCCGCCGAAGCGGTTGTAATTTTAAGTAGTAGCGCCGCATACTTTCATAGGCTTTGCTTCTTAGCAGTGACAGGCCGACAGTAGCTTCCGGAACAAGACTTTAGGGGTTTCCCCATCCGAGCACACCACCCTTCCTCCCGTCAATAATTTTGACTACATTTAATTGTTCAGCGGCCACACAAGGCGCTGTTTAAGTTTATGGTGGAACTTACCCGTGTGGCGTTCACAACTCCATCCACGGGAAGTTGTTTTTTATACTCACTTGTCAAATCCGTCGGCAGTTCAGCCGTTGGATTATCTATCTTTTTACCTCAGCGATTAACAACACCATTATGAAATGTAACACACCACTATTGAACCTTTGCGGCACTTTCATCTTTGTGCTATTCCTTCACTCCGCCATGGCGCAGCCTGCTGCACTGGGAGTGTTCACCAACAATGCCGATGTAGGCGCCACAAAAACAGCCGGAAAAACCAGCTATGACCCCGACAAACAGTCGTATACCATTTCGGGCTCAGGGCAAAATATATGGAGCCAGAAAGATGAGTTTCAGTATGCCTACCGCAAAATGACGGGAGACTTTATCCTCAGGGCAAACGTCGCATTTGTTGGTGAGGGGGTTGACCCACACAGGAAGATTGGCTGGATGGTGAGACACAGCCTGGAGGTGAACTCACCTTGTGCGCTGGCGGCAGTGCACGGCGACGGCCTTGTGTCGCTGCAATTTCGTGAAAATCCACAGTCGGATATGGATCAGAAGGCGTTCACCATGACCCACGCCGATGTGATTCAATTGGAACGAAGAGGGGACACCTTCATCATGTCGGCAGCTAAAATGGGGGAGCGGTTTTTTGAGGAGCAGGTATCGGGCATCGAGCTGGGCAACGAGGTGTATATTGGCCTGTCGGTGTGCGCCCACAACCCCGACGTGGTTGAAACAGCCACATTCAAAAATGTGCGGGTGATTGTTCCGCCAAAGCCAGACTATGTGCCCTACAGAGATTATATCGGCAGTCATATTGAGCTGATGGACGTTGCCACGGGCGATCGGAAAATAGTTTTCAGTGCAGATAATTCGTGGCAGGCACCCAACTGGATGGTAGACGACAATGTCTTTACTGTTAACTCCGATGGATTGCTCTATGATTTTGATTTGAGAACCGGAAAACCAACAAAACTGGAAACTGGTGCTGCCGTCAGAAACAACAACGACCATGTGCTGTCATTTGATGGAAAGCAAATGGGAATCAGCAGCACCCCGCCGGAAGACGGGCATTCGATTATTTTCACCATGCCCAGAAAAGGCGGCAATCCGAAACGGCTCACCCCAAATGGCCCCTCCTACCTTCATGGCTGGTCGCCAAATGCCAAAGAGCTGGTATACACTGCCGTGCGTGACAAAACATGGAATATCTTCAAAATACCTGCTTCAGGAGGTCAGGAAGTGCAGCTTACCAAAACTCCCGGCCTCGACGACGGGCCGGAATACACCCCGGATGGGAAATACATTTACTTCAACTCCAATCGGACTGGCATAAGCCAGATTTGGCGCATGAAGCCCGACGGAAGCAATCCGGAGCAGGTCACGTTCGACGAGTTGAACGATTGGTTTCCACACATTTCTCCCGACGGCAAATGGATCGTTTTCATTTCCTTCCCAAGAACGGTGGACTCAGGACAGCACCCATTTTACAAGCACTGCTATATCCGGCTAATGCCGATTACCGGGGGTGAGCCAAAAATTATTGGCTATATTTATGGAGGCCAGGGTTCAATGAATGTGCCGAACTGGTCACCCGATGGAAAACGCATCGCCTTCGTGAGCAACAGCGCTTTCTTGAACTACTAGCCAATAATTAATCTGTGTCCAATGTATATGAAAAATGCAGTTTCTTATCTCTTCCTCGTGTTCATCCTTGGGGCTTGTAGTCCCGCTAAGGAAAAGACTAGCAGCAGTCAGGCCGAAGCCATCGATCAGCAAACGATACGAAAAATAGATGTGCATGCCCACTATCGCTATCCCCGTCCCTACCTTCCCTCCTTTTTCCAGGATTGGAACATGCAAGCGGTGCTGGTGGATGTGGCTCATGAAGATACTAGTGGCATCGACCGCAGCTGGGAGCAGTATGTGGACATGAACATTGAAAACCCGGAGGTATTCTATCTGTGTAGCTCCCTGGTGGGCGCTGGCATTGATGACCCATACTTTGCCGCCAAAAACATTGAACGGCTGAAAAACGAGATTGCCACCGGGGCCAAAATGGTGAAGGTGTGGAAGAACTTTGGCATGGTGACGAAAGACGCTGCTGGCAATTTTATCCAGATTGATGATGCCCGCCTGCAGCCTGTTTGGGATTTTCTAAAGGAAAAAGGCATCCCAGTCATGGCCCATATAGGTGAGCCAGTGCAGGCATGGCGGCCGTTGGACAACCCAATGAATCCGCACTACGAGTACTACAAAAACAATCCGCAATACCATGCGTTTGCCCATCCTGAGATTCCAAGCTATGAAACCATCATTGCTGCCCGTGACCGGTGGATTGAAGCAAATCCGGATTTGCCCATTTTGTGCGCCCACATGGGCAGCATGTCGCACAGCGTGGACATGGTGGCCGAGCGCCTGGACAAGTATCCAAACATCATGGTAGAGCCTGCGGCCCGGTTTGGCGACCTGGCCAGCCAGAACAGCGACAAGGTGAAGGCCTTCTATGTGAAGTACCAGGACAGGATCATGTTCGGTACCGACTTCGGGAATTACGATCCGGCTGAGGGCTGGACAGCCGAACAACTCGATGCTGAGCAGAAAGACCTCAATGCCACTTACAACGACCTGTGGCGGTACCTAAGCACCACCGATTCGCTGGTCATCAGGAAGCAGCATACGAGGGGCTTGGGCCTACCCAGGGAGGTATTAGAAAAGGTTTACTTTCAAAATGCGAGTAATTTCCTGGGGCTTGAATAAATAGCACTGCATCAGGCTCTCTTTTGAAACCAAGGCCACCTGTGATGGCCTTGGCTTAAAAAAAACGCCGGCGAGATTTTCCTAATGCAAACTCTTTACTTCGCTGGCAAGCTTCTGCAAAGTGTCTTTGGCATTGCCGAACAACAACCTGGTTTTGGGATCAAAAAAGAGTTCGTTTTCGATGCCAGCATAGCCCTTGCCCCTGCCTCGTTTCATCACAATGATGTTCCTGGCAAAATGCGCATTGATGATAGGCATGCCTGCAATGGGGCTAGCCGGGTTATTAATGGCCGCCGGATTCACAACGTCGTTGGCACCTATGACCACTACCACATCCGTATTAGCTATTTCGGTGTTGATGTCATCCATTTCCACCAGTTGGCTGTAAGGCACATCGGCTTCGGCAAGCAGCACATTCATGTGCCCGGGCATGCGGCCCGCCACCGGGTGGATGGCATAACGCACATTGGCCCCCTTCTCAGCCAGCAACATATCGAGTTCATGGCAGACATGCTGTGCCTGCGCCACTGCCAGGCCGTAGCCAGGCACTATCACCACACTTTTAGAATAAGAAAGCAAAATGGCCGCATCGCTCATGCTGATTTCCTTCATGTCGCCTTCGGGTCCGGCACCGGCACTTGCTCCTGCCCCGCCAAACGCCCCCAGAATTACGTTGAGCAGCGACCGGTTCATGGCATTGCACATGAGCACGGTGAGGATGGTGCCTGCGGCGCCCACCAAAATACCTCCCAGGATCATTGCCTGGTTGCCGTAAATAAACCCAGCCATGGTAGCTGCTATGCCTGTGAGGCTATTGAGCAGAGAAATAACAACGGGCATATCGGCACCGCCGATAGGCATTACGAAAGTGACCCCGTACACCAATGAAATGCCGAGCAGTAGGTACAGCGCCCAACTCAGCTCGTCCGCTGTTTGGCCTGACGCCATCATGTAAGCCGACAGCCCGACCACTACAAGCAGTAGAAGCAAATTCAGGTATTTCATCCAGCCGGAGACGGTGTCGCCAACTTTTCCATCGAGTTTACCGTAGGCCAGCATGCTACCACTGAAGGCAACACTTCCCACTATCAGTCCCAACAGTGTGGCCAGCGCCGAGCCCACATTGCCCATGTCGGTATTCGGAAACTCCAGCATCGCCACCAGGGCCGAGGCTGCACCGCCCGTGGCATTGTAAAATGAAACCATCTGGGGCATTGCCGTCATCTGAATGCGCAGCGCCATCACCCAGCCCAAGACAGTGCCAACTCCCAGCGCTGCCAGAATGATCCATACATTGGCCACTGGAATAGCCGCTCCCTCGCTGTTTTTGTGCAGCAGCAGTGTGGTGACCATGGCCAGAAACATACCGGCAGCCGCATAGAAATTTCCCTTTCTGGCTGTTTCCGGGTGGCTCAGCAGCCTTAAGCCCACCACAAAGAGAAGAGCGGCCAGCAAATAACTTAGTTCGAGCAAAGCCCCACCCAGGGTGAAATCGACACCATTTAAACTCCCAATTACCTGATCCATAGATGGTTTATTTCTTTTTCTTTTTGAACATCTCCAACATGCGGTCCGTCACCACGAAGCCGCCGACCACATTGAGTGTGGCAAAAATGATGGCAAGAATTCCTAAAATAAGCTCCAGCGATACTTTCGACGCATCGGCATGGCCAACGAGGATAATCCCGCCAATGATGATAACACCACTTATCGCATTGGCACCCGACATGAGCGGAGTATGCAACACGGATGGCACGTTGGAAATCACTTCAATTCCCAAAAAAACAGACAAGGCAATAATGAAAATGGCCTCTCTATAGGTGAAAAAGAAAACAAATACCTGCTCCATTAAATATCAATTAGCTCTCCAAAAAGTGATTTTACCCGGCAATTCAAAACTTCTCCTTTGTGGGTGATGCACGTGCCTGCCACGATGTCATCTTCGAAATTAAGATTGAGCGACCCGTCGTCGGCAATCAGCAATTCGAGAAAATTAAAAACGTTTTTTCCGTACATCTTGCTGGCATCTACCGGCATCAGCGAAGGGTAATTTGATTGCCCGATGATTTTCACACCATGATGCACAACGGTGTCATTGTCCCGTGTCAGCTCACAATTGCCACCACTTGAAGCCGCCAAATCGACAACCACAGACCCTGGTTTCATTCGCTCCACTGCCTCTTTCGGCAAAAGAAGCGGTGCTTTTCTGCCTGGAATCTGAGCTGTGCATATCACCACGTTAGCTTTTGCAGCATGGTCGTTGATGGCCTGCTGCTGCTTTTGTTTGAATTCTTCCGTTTGTTCTACTGCATATCCGCCTGCAGCAGCGTCTTCCCTGGCCCCTTCCACTTCCACAAACCGGGCTCCCAGGCTCATCACCTCCTCCTTCACTGCCGAGCGCACATCGAAAGCCTGCACCTGAGCACCGAGCTTTCGGGCAACCGCTATAGCTTGAAGGCCTGCCACTCCCGCTCCCAGCACCAATACCGTGGCCGGACGGATGGTGCCTGCTGCCGTCATGAACATGGGGAAAAAGTTGGGCAGCTGGCTGGCTCCTTCCAACACAGCTTTGTAGCCTGAAACAGTAGCCATCGAAGAAAGCACGTCCATTGCCTGCGCCCTCGACGTCCGGGGTATGGAGTCCATACTGAAGCTGGTAATGCCCTTTTGGAGAAACTGCTTCACCAGACCTTTATTCCACAGTGGGTTGTACTGACTCAGCCAAACCTTATCGCTCCCCAACTGCTGAACCAGCTCGGGCGATGGCTCACCGATTTGCACAAGCAAATCAGATTTAGCCAACACTTCATCTCGTGAAACTATCTCCGCTCCTGCTTCCTCGTATAATTGATTGGATTGAAATGCCGTTAATCCTGCATCTTTTTCTACAAAAACCCGAACTTTCTGCTGAACCAATTTGGCTGCGATTTCCGGTAAAAAAGCGATTCTCTGTTCATTTCCGCTTTCTTTTAGAAGGCCTACAATCATTGTTTTGCGTTATTAGCTATAGGGTGTACTATTATTCTCAAGGCAAATGAACCGCATGACTCAAAAAGCCATGCAATCATATCACTCGCCGACTTTCAAGTCACTTTTGCATCACTTACCAGAAGCTACTTACCAGCAAATATGCGGTAAAAAATTCCAAAGTTTTCAATTATCATTTGGGCACCACCGCCACGTGCACCCACTTTCCCTATCCCTCAACCTACGATAATAGCTTCAATATGAGTCTTTTGCTATTATTTCGCTCACTTATGACATTGCGCTTCCCTTTACAGACGCAGTTTGACCAGCGACCATGTACAGCAGGCCGCTATTTTCAGAATTCTTTATTCATTTCTGTTTAATGAACCGATTCTTTCCACTACTTTCCTAAACGGCCTTTAAACATCACCAGGCTGATGACACAAGAAACTACTGCGCAACGAATCCACTATGGCCAGCAATCACTTTAATATTCAGGGCCTTTCACCTGAAGAAGTCCTCAAAGCCAGGAAAAAGCATGGTGCCAATACACTGAACTACAAAAAGGAGAGCGGCCTTATCGAAGCGCTCAAAGGCATCGCCGCAGAGCCCATGGTTGTGCTGTTGCTGGTTGTCTCCTCCATTTATTTTTTCACCGGCAATGTTGGTGATGGCCTTTTTCTGGCAGCTGCCATTGTGCTGGTAGCGGGCATTTCTCTGTATCAGGACTCCCGCAGCCGCAACGCCCTGGAGAAGCTCAAGAACTTTAGCCAGCCCATGTGCAAGGTGATAAGGGGTGGCGAAACGACAGAGATAAAAAGTGAAGAACTGGTGGTGGGCGACAGCCTGATGATTGAAGAGGGTAATACCATTGCTGCAGATGGCGTTATCGTGCATTCCAACGATTTTTCCGTCAACGAATCGATTCTCACTGGAGAGTCGATGGCAGTGTATAAAGATGCTACCAAAGAAGACAACAAGGTTTCGCTGGGCACAACAGTAGCCAGCGGATTGGCTGTTGTTACCGTTACTGCCATTGGCAACGCCACCAGCCTGGGCAAAATTGGAAAAAGCCTCGAAGACATTGCTGAAGAAAAAACACCACTGGAAAAGCAGATAGCAAACTTTGTCAAGAAGATGGTGCTGATCGGCGCAATTGTCTTTCTGATTGTATGGGCCATCAATTATTTCCAGTCGTACAATGTGTTGGACAGTCTGTTGAAAGCGCTGACACTGGCCATGAGCATTTTGCCGGAAGAAATACCTGTGGCCTTCACCACGTTCATGGCCCTTGGTGCCTGGCGACTCATGAAGCTGGGCATAGTGGTAAAGCAGATGAAGACCGTCGAGACACTGGGCAGCGCCACGGTGATTTGCACCGATAAAACCGGCACACTAACCGAAAATAAAATGAGCCTGGCAAGGTTGTTTGTGCTGTCTTCGCAGGAAGTAGTGGATGCCAGTCAGCCGCTTTCATCAGATGCTCAGTCCCTTGTTCGGCTGGCCATGTGGGCCAGCGAACCGATTCCTTTCGACCCTATGGAAGTGGCGCTGCACGAAGGTTACGGACAATTTACGGTGGCTGATGAACGGCCTGCTTTCAAGATGATCCATGAATATCCGCTGGGTGGAAAGCCACCCATGATGACACATATTTTTGAAGACAACAAAGGTACCCGCATCATTGCAGCCAAAGGAGCCCCCGAAGCGATGATAGCTGTATCTGGCCTGTCGGCCGGTGAAAAGGAGCAAGTACATGAAGCCATTAACACCCTGGCCAAAGATGGTTACAGGGTGCTGGGGGTAGGCGAAGCCCGCTTTAATGGCAACGACTTCCCTGATACTCAGCAGGAGTTTACCTTTACTTTCAAAGGCCTGGTGGCTTTTTACGATCCGCCAAAACAGAATATCCCACAGGTGCTGGAACAGTTTTATGCAGCAGGCATCCAGGTGAAAATTGTGACTGGCGACAATGCGCTCACCACCGGGGCCATTGCCCGACAGGTTGGGTTTCGTGGTTTTGACAAAAGCATCAGTGGTGATGAGTTGATGCAGCTAACGGAAGAGGAACTGAGGGAGAAAGTGGAAGGCATGCATGTGTTCACCCGCATGTTTCCCGAGGCCAAGCTGAAAATCATTAACGCCCTGAAGGCGAGGAATGAAATTGTGGCCATGACAGGCGACGGTGTGAACGATGGGCCCGCCCTGAAAGCTGCTCATATTGGCATAGCCATGGGCAAGAAAGGAACAGAAATCGCCAAGCAGGCGGCGTCGCTTATCTTGCTTGAGGACGACCTTTCCAAAATGGTTGAAGCGGTTTCTATGGGAAGAAAAATCTACGCCAACCTAAAAAAAGCCATCCAATACATTATTTCCATACATATACCCATCATCCTGACTGTGTTTCTTCCGCTGGCTCTGGGCTGGATATATCCCAATATCTTTTCACCTCTGCACGTCATTCTACTGGAGCTGATTATGGGCCCCACCTGTTCTATTATTTATGAAAATGAGCCGATTGAGAAGAACACCATGATACAAAAACCTAGACCGTTCAGTAGTACTTTCTTCAATTCGAGGGAGCTTACTACCAGTGTGGTGCAAGGATTAGCAATCACAGCGGGCACGCTGCTCACCTACCAGCTGGCGGTGCATGCGGGAGCCAATGAAGATGTCACCCGCACCATGGTTTTTGTGGCGCTCATTTCTTCTAATATTTTTCTCACATTGGTTAACAGGTCGTTTTTCTACTCGGTCCTCACTACCTTAAAGTATAAAAACAATCTGGTTCCACTCATTATCGGCATCACTATCATCATTTTGGGGTTGCTTCTTTTCGCACCCCCGCTTACAAGATTCTTTGGTTTTGAGCCCCTTGGTTTGGGACAGCTAGGCACAAGTGGTGGCGTTGGCTTCCTGTTTGTTATCTGGTACGAGGTGGTGAAGTGGCGAAAAAGGAGAATGGCTTCAAATTGATAGAGCTTATCCGTATTGCCTGGTGAGTAAAAGCTGATTTTTCTGAATGATATCGCCCGGCTTTTTGTTGAAAGAACAGGAACAATTAACAACACTATTTAATCGCAAAGCCATGAGCTACAGCATAAATAAAATACTAAAAGGTAAAAGCTTCGATGAAGCAACGGAGCAAGTGACCGCCGAATTGAAAAAAGAAGGATTTGGGGTACTGACAGAGATTGACATCAAAGAGACGCTGAAAAAGAAGCTAGATGTAGATTTCAGAAAGTATAAAATCCTGGGTGCTTGCAATCCTCAATTCGCTTACAAAGCTCTGCAAAGTGAGGATAAAATAGGCGTATTCCTCCCTTGTAATGTGGTGGTGCAAGAGCAGGCCAACGGAGAAATTGAGGTATCGGCAGTTGACCCAATTGCTTCTATGGGCTCAGTAAAAAACACAGACCTGGAAGGCATAGCAAAGGAGGTTCAGCAAAAGCTAACGAGGGCAATCAGTAACCTCAATTGATCGCTGAGGAAACAGTATTGCATCCCTCAAGCGTCCCTGGGTGCTTTGCTTCGGCGTCCTGCTGTTGTGATCGATAGTCAACAACATATCATCCCGCTTGGTGGTAACACCAGTAGCAAACTCATCGCTATATTCGCAATTGTTTCTTAATAAGGAAACAATTACCTTTGAATAAAAACGTTATGGCGGAACGTTTTCGGGTTGAATTTATGGAAGAAGCGGCTGACTTTTTGGGCAATTTACCAATCAAAACCCGAGAAAAAGTGCTTTTCAACATTTGGAAAGCACGAAATAGTAATGATAGAGAACTCTTCAAGAAACTCAATGATGACGTTTGGGAATTCCGAACACTCTATCAAAAGACCTATATCCGGTTCTTTGCATTTTGGGATAAGCATGACAGTTTTGATACAGTCGTGATTTCAACGCATGGAATAATTAAGAAAACGGGAAAGCTGCCAAAGTCGGAAATAGAAAGGGCAGAAAAACTGAGATTAAGATATTTTGACGACAAAAAGAGAAATAAATCATGAAAACTTATACGCTTGAAGCACTCACAGATAAGCATATTGGCAAGAAGGGCAGCCCAAATCGTGATGCTTTTGAATATGAATTAAGTATGGAATTATTGGGGCAAGCGATCAAAGACGCTCGTAAAGAACGTCATCTGACACAAGAGCAGCTTGGAGAATTAGTAGGGGTGAAAAAGGCTCAAATTTCTAAACTTGAGAACAGCCTGACCGATGCCCGGTTTGAGACAATCATCAAGGTTTTCAAGGCTCTTAATGCCAAGATAAACTTCAATGTTGAGCTTCTGAATCAAAAAATGGACATCGCTTAAAACAGCGTAGCGTCCTGTAAGGCATTGAGTTAAAATGCTCTTGACTAATCGACATTGTATCAAATTAATAGAATTAGAAAGGATACCCAATAGCAAAATTGAGTACAGGATTTTTCCAGTCAAATCCAAAGCGCTCACCCTTTGGTAAGTAGGGCTTCTGAATGGGGGCTGCAAGGTCGAGTCTGATCACAAAGTTTTGAATATCCAGCCTAACGCCCGTTCCTACGCCAATGCCCAGCTCCCTAATAAAACCGGAAGTGAACTTACCACCGGGCAATGCCTCATTTTCGTTGGTAAGCCACACGTTGCCTGCATCGGCAAAAAGTGCCCCTTTCAGGTAGGAATAGATGGGAAACCGATACTCCAGGTTGGCTTCCAGCCGGATGTCGCCAGCCTGATCGAAGAATGAGCCAATATTTTCGCTATCGGGGTAGTAGGTGCCTGGCCCAAGCGACCTCACACGGAACGCCCTCACACTGTATGCCCCACCGGAAAAATACTGTTTGGAAAACGGCAAGGTCACCGAATTTCCATAAGGAAAGCCGAAACCAGCAAAAAGCCTTGTCACAAGCTTTTGTGTTTTGCTGATGTAAGCATAGTGCTGAATGTTGATATCGCTTTTATAATACTGCGCATACTCCAGGCCCAAAAACGTGTTCTCTTCCTTCGCTGCCGTTAGTTTATTGAGCAAACCCAGTCCGTTGCCCGCCATATCTACGTTGAGCGTGACAAAGAAGGGGTTTCTGATACCTGAGCTTAATAATTCGTTGTAGGTAAAGGTGTAGGTGAGACCTCCTATAAACTTCTGGTCAAAGCTGCTTTGCAAAAACTCGTTTTCAGCCAGTATGGTCTCAAACGCCGGCGACGTGCTGGCAAGGTTCACAACATTGACACTCACAGGAGTCAGCTCATGATAAACATACCTGCTGGCATTCCAGTTGTAGCCAAAGGAGCCTGTGACTGATTGCAGCGTATATAGTTTACTCCGATTCAGGTACTCAACTCCTGTGCTTAGCCGGGTTTTAGGCACTGCATATTTAAACTTCCGCCCTACTGCCACAGGAAACAGCAGCCGTGGAAAAACAAGGTCACCTTTTAAGCCCAGCTGCACACTGCTTAAGCCTGTATTGTCGCCCTTGATAAGTTGCTGCTCATAGCCAGCTTGCCCTGTAACGTTCAGCGTTTCTCCTCCCCGGAAAAGGTTACGATTGCTGTAGGTAAGCGACAACGACGGCCCCACAAAGTTGTTTGACTTCGTCACTCCCTGAAGTTCTGCTCGCAATGCTCGTTTTTTCAGAGGCGATAGATAAATATTGGTTGCCAAATAACCCAGAGTATCACTGGCATTTTCTTTACCCACCTCGTCATAGCGAATATTCACAAACTTGTAGGTGCCTATCGACGACAGCCGGTCGCTTGTGCGCCGTGAGTCAGTCGGATTATACCTCTTGTCCTTTTCAAGCAAAATATAGGGAGCCAGGCGCCTGGGCTGGAAAAATCCTGAATCCTGAATAAAATTGATTTGCGAAAGTGTGACCGTGTCATTCTCCCCACTTTCATCGAGCGAATAGTGTGGAAACACATTGATAGAAGCAATTTCATAGGGAATCACTGACTTTGGAGGCACATCTTTCTTGAGCCTTAGAAATAAGTCGACCGATTTGACTTTGTGTCCGTTGGTGTCGGCTTCAAAAATCAAAAAATCAGCATTAAAGTTGTAGTAGCCCCTGCCTTTCAGGAAGAGATCGATCCGCTCCCGTTCTACTTTGAAACGCTCCAAATCGAACCGGGCACCTGGCTTAACAAAGCCGCTGCGGTTCATGTACTCACCTATCTCCTTGTAAATGGGAAGGCTGCCGCTGTCGAGCTGGTAGGCTCTGATGGTGTACGGTGCCTTTACCTGCACTGCGTACAGAACCGATCCGGTGCGCTTTCCTTTTTTTTCCAACGAGTTAATGTCGCTTCTGAAAAACCCCCGGTTTTCCAGTCGATTGTTCATCAGCTCCTCTACCCGCAAGGGATTCACATCCGAGAGATAAACAGGCTTTTCGCCTATTTTCTTGTTCAAGAATCGGTAATAAAGGCCGGGGCGCTTCCTTTGTGCTTTGTAGTAAGCCAGCAGCCCCAGGCGAATCCCCAATATTTTGGAGTTGGGTTCAGGCCTCATCACAGTTTCCAGCTCGGCCTCTATTTCACTAAGGTGCCGCACTTTGGTCTCCGTCTTCAAGTCGATCTTTGACCCTGTATAGAGCAATTCACCTTCCGGGATAAATTTTTTCACCCGACAGGAGACCACGCCTGCAAAAAAGCACGCCGCAACAAAGACCGGTATTTTGATGAATGCCTTCAAATTCCTATTTCTTTTCAGCCTTATTTCCTTCTATCTCGTCTTCCACTCCCTCGTCTTTTGCTATTTTCTGCCAAAGCTCTCTGAACTTGTTGAATTCCCTGTTATACATAAGGGCGATCCCGGTAGCGATCAATTGCCCATCGATGACACTTTCAAATTCATTTTTCCTAAAACCCTTTAGTCGATACCGCCCGTCCTCTGAAAGCAGGTACTCCAGGCTGATATTGCCAACAACAGGTGTGGTGCCTTCCGTTGTTTGACTGCTTCCTTCAATATCTACGGCGCTGCCCACCTGCACAATCAGCCGGTCGTTGAAAAGCTTCTTTTGTGCGTTGATATCCAATTGGGTTCGATCCTGTGGTGTTTCTCCCTGGTAGTCGGTGTAGCTGTCCAGACCAAAATTCAGGTCGAGGCCTGTCTTGCCGACGAGTTTATCCGAAAAATTATTGAGCTGCCCCGACAACACTTTGTTCACGTTGCCCCGTGCGATGGATGCCACGCCGCCGCCGCTCCCGTCGCTACCCGACCCAGGAAAGAATCGGTTAAGCACCAGCAGTGAGAAAACTTGCTTATTCAGTTCGCTCTCCTGGCTGTTCAACTGCTGCAGCCTGCCATACACATCGCCACCAATCGACCCCTGCGCATCCTCAGGCATATCCAGTGCAAACGACAACTCAGGCTGCAACAGTTGCCCATACACATTCAGATAAACAAGGAAGGGAAGCTTCTGCTGGTATTTGTTAGCGAGACCGGTGCTTTCACCCGAGGTCCTGATGGCCATCAATGGAGCTGCTGAAGTTTCTACGTTGTAAATGGCCGTTACATTTAGTGAAGCATCCAATGGGTCGCCCCGCCAGGTAATTGTGCTCCGAGGGGAGATTTCAAATCGTTTTTTAACCAGGTTGTACAGGCTCGCTTCATAATGCCCGCTGCTGATCGAATAAGTGCCGGAAAGTGTCGTCCGGCCATTTGGTTCAAGCCCGACTATCAAATCGCCGGTGCCGGACACTTGAAAATTATCGCCAGTCTTCTCGTCAATGATAATTTTGAATATCGCATTCTTGTCTACCGACAAGCTGGTGTTCACATCATAGCCAATCAGCTGCGCCGACGCTGCCCTGGCCTCTCCCCGGGTCAGTATATCGTCGGGATTTTCTCTGTTGACGAAAAGCACCACGCCTTCTCTTTCCATCACGTCTACTTGAGATTCAGGCACCACAAAAGTGAAATCCGTTCCTTCTTTGATGGCAAGCTTTCCCCTGACAACAGGGACTTTTAGATCGCCCCCCACCGTCAGGTCAGCATCCATTTTCACTTTTCCGTAAAAAAGCTCATTGTCTTCTTTAGCGGCATTGACAGGCTGGAAATTTCTTGCATTGATCGTCAACTGGAAAGACGGATTACTGATGTTTTCTGTCAGCACTTTTCCGTCAAGCCTGAAAGCGTTGTTGTCATCGTCGACGACAGTAAAATTATCGAGGTACAATCCAGTGTTGTCAACCTTGAGCGTTTCGCTGGGTAGTGTAAAGCGGGTGTCTAAGCTATTCACAATAAGGCTGGCTGCATTAAACCGAATTGTGCCGGTGTATTCCGGCGAAGCAGTAGTACCCTTGATTTTCACAACGCCGGCCATGCTTCCGCTGGCTTCAGAAACGGCCTCCTTTGCAAATCCTTCTATCACACTGGCTTTCACCTCATTGATTGCCAAATCGAGATTCATTTTGGCCCCAGCCTCATCAGCCAGGTAGTCACCTGTCAGGTCAAGGTCGGCATTCCCGCCTTTGAGGGCCAGATTGAAGTCATAGCCTCCGCTTCCAAGCGATTTGGCATTAACCGCCATATTGCCAAGATCGACCTTCATTACATCGAGCTGATCTATCCTGAGACTGGCCAGCATGCCTGTGTTACCAAAAGGATCCTCCACAATGAAATCTCCCGACAGGACTCCCGTAACGAGCGGCTTCTCAGGGTTAAGCGGACTAAGCAATGTGGCCAGGCTAAAATTCTTAAAATCAATGCCAACATGCGCTTTTTTGATGTTGGGCAGGTTGGAGCTAACAGTGAGCGATTGCTGGTTCTTGCTCAACGTGAAATCCTTGAACGTCAGCAGTCTGTTGGCATAGCGTATCTCATTGGCCTCTTCAATTGACCAGGGGCTTTCATCGAGCACAAAACCCGATGGAACCACGTGGTAAATGATGGTGTCACCCTCAAACCTAACCTCAGAACGCACGTGTGCGATGGTCTCCTCTTCATGGAAGCTATCGACGTTGAACGTCAGGAGCTTGTTCGTAAGTGTGCCAGCAATGGTGGTTCTCTGAATGGCCAGTGGGCCTGCTTCCACACTCAGCCAGCCAAAATCGAAAGTCACGCTGTCTTTGGCCCCGATCAGGTCGAAACGAAGACTGTCCACCTTGCTCCCGTTATAGGCGATAAGCGGCGCTCGCAGCTGAGCTTCCAGGGTACTATTGGTTTCGTCAAACGAAACGGTGATGTTAATAGAATCCAGGCGTTCGAGCCCGGGCAGCAGCACTTCATTAAGCAACGGTGACTGCCGGATCGTTAAAGCCATTTCCATGGTAGTCTTGCGCAAAACCGTGTCGGTTGCCACTGAATCAGCAAAATATGCATCAAGCTGCCTGTCAATAGCAGCTGTTAACAGCGCTGGAGAAGTGTTTGATGCTACAGTCATTTGCAAAGAGCGACTTGCCACCCGTAAACTGGTGCTGTCATGCCTTACGGTCCCCTCTGCACTAAAGGCACCCAGTGGGAAGGATCGGCTATCGTAGATGACAAGACCATCTTCTATGTCTGCTTTTAGGTGAAATGCATCTGCATTTCCTTCAAAATTGGCCTCCAGCCTTAATTTTGCCCTAATGTCTTCTTTCGTCATTCCAAGTGCCAGCAGATCGGCCCCTTTCAAGTCAAGCACCATGTTGACCGTTGATGATGAAGAATCCAGCTTCATCAGGGCTTTCAGCGAAACGTCGAGGTTCTCATCTTTAAACAAAAGATCTATATCGCCTTTTCCATCTATGATGCCGCCTGCCAGTGTCAATCCTGAAAAGTCGTAATGGTTGAACTCCAATGTTTGAAAGTCAGACTGGAGCGATGCATTAAGTGACGAAAGGCTTGTTCCTGACCCGGAAGCCTTCGCAGAGAAAGTCAGCATGCCTACCTGATCACTTTTCAACAGCTTACCGAGCCGGAGTTCCTTCACGTCAATATCAGCGTCAAATGATACTTGTTCTCTATTAGAAAACTTACCGTTTAGGTTAATTCTGCCATCCGGAGTAATCAGATCGGCGAATATAGTTGACTCTTCAAGCGCTCCGTTGGCCGTCAGGTTCAGGGTGATTGTCTCGGGAATGACCACGCCGAGCTCGCCTTCAGAAATGAACTTAAGCACACCTGCTCTCTTCGTTTTAAAAGTAAAAGGTGCCGCTGTAAACTGAAGGTGTTCCAAGTCCAGCATATTTTTTAGTACTCCGTTGCATGTCAGGGATGTTTCATCGCCCCAATTCACCATGGCGTTTTTAACATCCAAGGCAGCCAGCGACCCGGTTAGTTGAAAATGACCACTCACCTCGTGCTCAGCCAATGCAGTCAGGTACTTATTTTCTGCCATGGCTGGCTGAAAAATAAAAGCATCTCTTACATGAATGCCTAGCTGAGTAATGTCGAGATCGAATGTTGATGCTTCAGGTAAATTGAGTGCTTCTGCTATCGAGGGGTAAGACAAGGCTAAACTACCTTTCACCCTACTTTTGCCTGTTTCGACTTCCAGGCTTGTCAACGACAAGGCCTTGTCCTCTACCTTCAAATCAAAAGCGAGTTGCGTCAGGCGCAGCCCACTCACTTCACTAAATGAAAGGCTATTGACTTGTGCTTGCGCCAAACCCGGATGAAGAGCCACATTTGAGGCTTCGAAAGCAAAGTCAGCGAAAGCCATGGCGTTGGCATTGAACACTCCTTCCCGGGAGCGAATTGTGTCTGCCTGATAAGAGAGCTGATTGTCCGCCAATGAAATAGCACCTACCTCCACCTGCCAGTCAGGCCATGCAAAGGTCAAAGGAGACTGGCTGTCAACTGTGTCTACAGGCTGGACAACAGGCTGCTGACGTTTGGTGGAAACATAGGACAGATCCGACTGCCGGAAAACAATAGTTTCGATGTTGATTATGTTGTTGGCTAAATCGATTTTCGGCGCTTCAACTAAAAAGTGACCTATCTGCGCCTTCACGGCTATGGATTCTGGCATTGATACATAGCTGCCTTTCACATCGTCCAGCGTCAGCTCGTCCACGATTAAAAATGGAAGCACAGACGGTGACCCAGTCGCATCTACGGACTGCGTTAAGGGCTTTACCTGTTTATACGTTACTTCGGAATGCTCCAACGCAACCGATTCAACATGAAACCTCATTTGGTCTAAGTCAAAATCGTCCATTTCGAGTTGAAGGCCACCGATTTTCAATGATGCCAATATTCCAGAGAACTCATCATCATAGGTAATGTCAAAATCATTGAAAGCGATAGTACTTACGTCAATAGTGAAAGAAGACTGCGCTTCAGGTGCTTTTGGAAGACTGGTCGTGTCTGGTTCCGCAGCAAATGCGGCAATCAGAAAGTCGAAATTGTAGACACCACTGGGCTCTTTTCTGTTCACCCTGGCTGTCAGTCCCGACCATTCCAGCATTTTCAGGTTGAGACCATCTCCTTTGATTAGCGGAATCAGTGCTACCGATATCTCCAGGCTCTCCGAATAAACCAGTGTGTCGCCCTGCTGGTCTTCTACATAAAGGCCTTCGAGGAAAGCATTCCCGGAGAAAGTGACAAAGAGTCTCCTGATATCCACCTTCGCTCCTGTCTTCTCTGCTACAAAACCAAGCGCCTTGCTCACAATGATATCCTGTCCCCACGGACTTCGGATGACCAGAACGACAATAATGAAAAGCATCAATATGCTCAACACAATTCCGGCAATGATCTTTATGAATTTATTTCTTTTTGTTTCTGGCATATAGTCCAGTCATCCCTGCCTGTGCAAGGCGGCAATGTGGCAAAATCTTGTCTCAGGATTGGAGGGTGCAATATAACAACGTAAGATATCACCAAACAGCTATTTTCAAACTCAATGTGGCAGGGGCATTTTTTGGAAAAAGGGAGTTTCGCAGCCAAGTCGGCTAGCATTACCAATGCAATTTAGAGAATAAACAGCTTCCATTTATTTGACTGTCAATGAATTATGATGGACATCGACACACTTTCGCTCGCCACTATTCATGCTGCTGGAAGAAAAACTAAAATTATTTGCGTAAGTAAATACTTACACATATATTTGTAAGCACTTACTTACGTAATATAGAATGGAAATCAGAAGAGACGTTTTTCAAGCCATAGCCGACCCCACCAGAAGGGACATATTAAACCTGCTTACGCACAAGGCGCTTAACCTGAATAGCATTGCTGAAAACTTTGAGGTTAGCCGACCTGCGATATCTCAGCACATCAAGATACTGACTGAGTGTGGGCTCATTATCATTGACCAAAAGGGACGGGAGCGCTATTGCCAGGTGCAGCCGGAGAAGCTGAGGGCTGTGGCGGACTGGCTTGAACCCTTCCGTAAAATGTGGGAAAATAGATTTAACCAACTCGATAATTTGCTTAACCAATTAAAAGAAGACAAAGATGAATAAGACAGTTTTCACTAAAGATTTGACTAATAAGAAAATATTAGTCGAAAGGCATTTTGATGCACCCGTAGCACTGGTTTGGAAAACCTGGACCGACGCCACGCTGCTGGATCAATGGTGGGCCCCAAGCCCATGGAAAGCCAAAACAAAATCGATGAACTTTAAGGAAGGTGGCTACTGGCACTACTGCATGGTGGGGCCTGAAGGAGAAGTAGCCTGGGCCAGGCTTGACTATGACAAGATCAAAGTTCATATCAGCTATTCGGCCAAAGATGCATTTTGCGATGAGGCTGGGAAGATCAATAAAGACTTTCCGGGAGCGTACTGGGAGGTCAGTTTTTCTGCGACGGGCACCGGCACTAAAGTCAATGTAGTCACATCATACAACTCGGTGGAAGAGCTTGAAGCCATGGTGAACATGGGCTTCCAGGAGGGCTTCACCATGGCGCACGACAATCTGGACGAGCTAATCAAAACCCTTGTCTAAAAATCCTTTCTCATGAATGCGGCAAGTCGCAGACTCCCCTTGTGTTTGTCGCATTCATACCGTAGTGTCATTGTCAAAAAAACTGATATTTGACTCTCACAAACCCAACCCAATACCAATATGACAAAGCAACTTTGGCTCAACCTGCCTGTGAAAGATGTAAAGAAGTCAAAAGCCTTTTTTACAAAGCTTGGTTTTCAGTTCAGCACCGGACCTGGAGATACCGAAACCTCTGCGGCTCTTTTAGTCGGAGAGAAAAATGTGGTGGTGATGCTGTTTGAAGAGCCTGCGTTTAAGGGCTTTGCAAATGCTGACATTGCCGACACAAGCAAAGGCTGCGAGGTGCTGCTCTCCATAGATACCGAGAGCAAAGAGGAAGTAGATATTTTGACTCAAAAAGCGATTGATGCGGGCGGAAAAAGCTCTCACAAACCGTCCGCAATGAGCGGCTGGATGTATGGCAGTCTTTTTATTGATCTGGATGGCCACCGCTGGAATGTGCTCTACATGGACATGAGTAAAATGAAAAGCTAACGTTCACCAACCTAAACCTACTACTATGAACTTCTTTAAAAGCGCAGGGGCTGTTCTGCTTGGACTGGTTGTCATTTTTGCATTGTCTCACGTCACCGATGTTGTTTTGGAGAAGTCGGGTTTGATGTTGCTGCCATTCGACTCAAATCCGCTTTGGCTAAAACTTTTCGTCACTTTCTACCGCACTTTTTATGTGTTTGTCGGCGGTTATGTGACGGCAAAAGTGTCCCACGCTAACCCCATGCTGCACACCATTGTACTGGCCTCCATTGGCACAGTGCTTGGTATCCTTGGGGCCATCGCTATGTGGAGTGAGCCACCTCATTGGTATCCTATCACCCTTATTATACTTGGCTGGCCCAGTGCCTGGCTTGGCGGAAAACTAAGAGTGAAAAATTAGTCTGCGCTTATCACTTTTTCAAACCATTTCCGATATGCCAAAATTCAAAACAGCCATCCTTCAAATGGGCAACAATACCGGTATTGAGGTGCCACCGGAAACAGTAGAAGCACTTGGTGCTGGTAAAAAACCATTGGTGGTAGTCACCGTCAATGATTACACGTATCGAAGTGCTATTGCAGTGATGGGAGGAAAGTTCCTGATCAGCTTTAGCTCAGCCCACAGGGCAGCGTCAGGCCTCGTGGATGGTGACAAAGTCGAGGTTTCACTTGAAGTGGATACTGCTCCTAGAATAATTGATGTACCGGAAGATCTTCAAAAAGCCCTTGAAATGCATCCACTTCTCAAAATCAAATTTGATGGCCTCTCTAATAGCAAAAAGAAGCTGCTGATACTACCGATTGAAGATGCGAAAACAGAGGAAACCAGAGCCAAGAGAGTAGAAAAAGCCATTTATATGCTTCAGGAGGATAGCATCTAATCTCTCCTTCAAAACATACGTAGCTTCCTGTAGCTATCACCACAAATCTCAATACTACAATTAGGATATTGAACAAAATTCCCTACATTTACCAATACTACAAATAAGACATTGAAAATTCAGCTTGGTGGAGACAACCGGCGGCGACCTGTTCAATGTCTGCCAGACGAAGAAAACACTCGAAATGAACCCAATATGAAAAGATCACAATTTATCAAAGGACTTGGGCTGGGCACTTCTGCGTTCCTGGTTGCTCCCAATACTATTCTGGGACAGGAAGACAAGCCGGCGCAGTACCAGAAGGATATTGTTTCACAGTTTGTGGGGGCAGGCCACAGCAACCTCGACAAGGTGAAAGAGCTGTTGGCTGAGTTCCCCAACCTCATCTACAGCAGCCACGATTGGGGCAACGGCGATTTTGAATCTGCCATTGAAGCCGGAGGGCATGTAGGGCATAAAGACATGGTCAACTTTCTGATCGACAGCGGTGCCAGGCCCACTCTGCATGCCCTGACCATGCTTGGAAAAACCGACCTGGTGAAGCCAATTTTGGAAGCCTACCCACAGGTCATTCATTCGCTCGGCCCTCACGGGTTTACTTTTTTGCACCATGCGCAGCGGGGAAAAGAGGATGCGCTGGAGCTCCTCGCCTATTTTGAGTCAAAAGGATTAACAGAAACCAAAGTCGCCATTAAATAAGAAGAATTCATATGAAGGAATATCAAATGGGGGAGTTCGAAGAGATTGTACTCCTCACTGTGGGGGTGCTTTACCCGGAGGCATACGGTGTAGCGCTCAAAGACGAAATAGAAACCCGACTGAAACGTAAAGTGAGTGTGGGCGCCCTGCAGTCGGCCCTGCGAAGGATGGAAAAGAAGGGATACCTTCACTCCAAAGAAGGCGAGCCCAACGCAGAGCGGGGTGGCAAGCCCAAGCGCTATTTCACTATTACAGCCTACGGAAAAAAAGCGCTGGACCATTCCAAAGACGTCCGTCTGGCGCTCTATAATGCCATCCCACCGGTTGCCCTGGATTTTAAGTTCACATGATAAAAAAGGCTGCCAACCGGCTCTTGAAGTGGTACCTCCACCCCGACTTTTACCCCGACATCAGCGGTGACCTGGAGGAGCTTTACCTGCGCCATGCAGCTACCTCCTCACGAACGGCATCATGGAGGTACGTGCTTCAGGTGATTGTACTCTTGCGGCCATCACTCATGCGACCATTATTCAAAAACTCAATTATAAAGGACACAGGTATGTTAAAGAATTATTTCAAAATAGGTATCAGGAGCCTGCTGAAACAGAAGGCCTTTACCTTTATCAATGTGATGGGATTGGCTGTTGGCCTTGCCGCCTTTCTGCTCATCCAGCAATATGTACAGTTTGAGAAAAGCTACGACAGGCACTATGCCGATGCTGATCGGCTGTATCGCCTCACAACCGATCAGGTGGTCGACAGTGTGCTGGGCACCAGAGATGCCATGTCGTTCGCCCCGTCAGGCAAAGCGCTGGTGGAAGAGGTTCCCGAGATTGTAGCTGCCACCACAACACAGAATTTTGGAGAGCTCATTTTCCGGAAGGGCGAAAGCCTGGTGACTGAAGAGCACGTGCTGGCAGTGGACGAACATTTCCTGAAGTTGTTCACATATCAGGTACTTGAGGGCAATTCAGAAAGCCTGCTTACTGAGCCCAACACGCTTGTGCTGTCGTCTTCAAAGGCGAAATTCTATTTTGGCGACCAAAACCCAATAGGCAAAACCATCTACCTCCAAAGTGCCTTCGACAGAGACTTTAAAGTGGTCGGTGTCGTTGAAGACCCGCCGCAGAGCACACACTACAAATTCGACATACTCATGTCCATCAGCACCATCAAAGACCGTTTGGATGATGATGCATGGAGCGGCTACAACTACTACACTTACGTGAAACTCGATCAGGGTGCCAACATAGAGAACGTTAGACCGCTGCTGCCAGCGCTGTCAAAAAAGTATATGGGAGAAGAAAGCAGCCTGGTATTCTATCTTCAACCTGTGATCGACATCCATCTCTATTCCGATTTTACATTTGAACCCGAGATGCATGGCAGCGCCAAAGCCGTCAGTTTCCTTGGCCTGATTTCAGTTTTCATACTCATCATTGCCTGGGTCAATTATGTAAACCTCTCTACTGCGAGATCATTTGACAGAGCCAAGGAAGTGGGTATCAGAAAGGTAGTGGGCGCCCGCAGAAATCAACTCACATTCCAGTTTATTACCGAGGCATTCATGATAAATTTGCTCGGCTCACTGCTGGCCCTCGGGCTTGCAGAACTTGCCCTGCCATTGTTCAACAACCTGATCAGCAAAGAAATTCTGGATCATACCTGGAATGATACAGGGTTTCTACTGAACGTGTTCATCTTTTCGATCATCGGCACATTCGTATCTGGCGTGTACCCAGCTCTCGTACTTTCTGGCTTCCGGCCTGTAATGGTGCTGAAGGGCAAATTCAGAAACTCAAAGCAAGGTATTTGGTTGAGAAAAGGCCTGGTAGTGCTTCAGTTCGCTTCCTCGCTTTCGCTGATTGCCTGCACCTTCATTGTTTACCAGCAGGTCAACTACATGCGCTCCAAAGACATCGGTATGTCGATCGACCAGGTGGTTGGATTCAGAAACCCCAGGGTAAACGACGCCGACTACGAGGCCCACAAACAAAAGCGGACGCTGTTTGCTGAAGAACTAAAGACCTATCCTGCGATTCAGGGAGTTGCCATGATTTCCAACCTCCCGGGTGGGGGCAGCTCCGACGTGAATTCAAGCAGCGGTGGTATAAAAATCGTCGGTAAAACAGACCGGCTGGACGCAACTACCTATGTGTTGTCTTTGAATGATGAGGTAATCAGCGTTCTGGATATGGAAATCCTCCATGGTCGTAACTTTGATAGAAACAGAGGAGTGGATACAGCCACTGTACTGGTCAATGAGGCATTTATCAAGCGGTTTGGTCTTGTGCCCGATGTGTCACTGATCAATGAAAAAGTGCAGTTTGGAAAAAACCCCGAAAATAGAAAGCATGACATCGTAGGTATTGTAAAAGACGTGAACAGAAGCTCGCTCAAAAATGAAGTGGAGCCGACGGTTTATTTTTACAATGACACACCCTCACAGGTGATGGTAAAACTGGCAGCCGGGAAGTACAGGGAAGGGCTGGAAATCCTTGAAACCACCTGGCAGAAGTTCTTCCCAAATGATCCTTTGAGGTATACATTTCTCGATGAGCGATTTGAAGGACTTTATCAGGAAGACAAGCGATTTGGTGCGGTTTTCGGTGCTTTCGCTGTACTCGCCCTGGTGGTAGCCACGCTGGGACTCTTCGGGCTATCGTCCTTCATGGCCATCCAGCGTACAAAGGAAGTGGGTGTCAGAAAGGTGTTGGGAGCTTCGGTACCAAATATTATTGGCATCTTTTACAAAGATTTCCTGTCGCTGATAGCAGTTGCATTTTTGGTTGGCGCACCGCTGATCTACTTTGGGATGACTCAATGGCTCGATGGCTATGCCTACAGGATTGGCTTCCCCTGGTTGTTTCTCGCCTTGTCTCTGCTCATTGTGCTGGCAATTGCGCTATTAACCGTAGGCTACCAGGTATACAAAGTGGCAGTTTTGGATCCTTCAAAAACACTGAGATACGAGTAAAGCCTCAAAACAGCATTCAAACCATCGAAAAGCCATCCCCCCGGGGGTGGCTTTTTTTGATGCGCCTCGAATTGACCTCCTTTCGGTACATTCTGCTATCTTGCTTACTATTAAACAACTTTGCCCTTAGTACCAACCCACCTAACCTACTTCATGAAACTTCTGATATTTCCGGCCCTTCTTTGTTTTGTCATCTTTTACTCCTGTTCCACCCCAACCCAGGTAGGCGATGGAGACGCCGCCCAGGTCATCGAAAATAGCCTGGTGGCTGGCTTGCAAATAAAAGGTGAATCAAAGAAAACCTACACGCTTGCTGAGAGAATGGCCCACTATAACGTGCCTGGCGTAAGCATTGCCGTAGTAAAAGACGGAAAGATTAGCTGGGCCAAAGGCTATGGAATCGCCAACTCACAAACAGGCAGTCTGGTTGATGTGAATACGCTCTTTCAGGCAGGATCCATCAGCAAGCCTATTGCCGCACTGGCTGCGTTAAAGCTTGCCGAGGAGGGAAAAATCGAGTTGGATGCTGATGTAAACACTTACCTCACAAGTTGGAAAGTACCTGACAGCGAATTTACTCAAACAGAAAAAGTAACACTTCGTCGGCTGTTAACTCACACAGCCGGCACCACTGTTCACGGTTTCCCGGGTTATCACCCCTCGATGATATTTCCCGGCATCGAAACGGTATTGAATGGCAGGGGCAACACACCCGCCATTTATGTAGACACAACTCCCGGCACCCTTTGGAGGTACTCAGGCGGTGGCTATACGATCATGGAAAAGGTAGTTGAAGATGTGACCGACTTGCCACTCGACATTTACCTGAAGCAAAGTGTTTTGGAACCTCTGGGTATGGAGCACAGCACTTATGCGCAGCCGCTGCCTGCCGATCGGGCTGCTGAAGCCAGTGCCGCCTATGATAGCAACGGCACCCTCATTGACGGGCTTTGGCACAACTATCCCGAACAGGCAGCTGCCGGCCTCTGGACCACCCCATCCGACCTGGCCAAATATTGCATTGAAATTCAATCCATTGTGGCTGGCAAAAAGGATGGCATCTTATCGCAGGAAATGGTGACCCGCATGCTTACCAAAGACAAAAATGACTGGGGACTGGGGCCATCACTGAAAAACGAGGGCAATGACCTGATTTTTCAGCATGGTGGAAAAAATGCAGGGTTTACGAACAATATGGTGGCCTTCGCCCACACGGGAGAGGCAATTATCATAATGACCAATGCCGACAACGGAGGCCGCCTGATTGGCGAAATCATCAACGCCGCCTCTGACTATTACGACTGGGGACTGTCGAATGTCAGAACCATAGAAACAATCAAGCTGTCTCCGGAAAAACTACAGGAATTTGTCGGAAAGTATCAGTATTCAGAGCAAGTGCCGGGATCCGGCAGCTATTTTATCGAAGTACGGCTCGCCGACGGCCAACTCACAATAATTGACCCTGAAGAAAATACTTCGTTCAGCCTGACGCCAATGGAGGCTATGAAATTTATCGACCTGGAAAAAGGCGATCAAATTGTCTTTTCTGCCAGTGAGAATGGCCCGGTGGTCTTGCTTTGGAACAACAACTATAGGTTCTATAAAGTAGAATGATGATGTCAAAGTATAACAACCAGACAATGAAAGTACTGTTCACCATTTTGATCACAGGCTGGATGATTCCGTCTCTTGCCCATGCCCAGCAGGCGCAACAACCCAATGTCATCATCATCCTTACCGATGATCAGGGCTACGGCGATTTGGGAATTACAGGCAACCCACATGTCAAAACCCCTTTCCTCGATGCTTTCGCCAGGGAAAGCGCCCGACTCAATAATTTCTATGTATCTCCGGTGTGCGCCCCTACCCGCTCCAGCCTGCTGACAGGCCGCTATTCACTGCGTACCGGCATCAGAGACACTTACAATGGTGGAGCTACTATGGCAGCCAGCGAGGTGACCATTGCCGAAATGCTAAAGCAAGCCAACTACACCACCGGCATCTTTGGTAAGTGGCACCTGGGCGACAATTACCCCAGCAGGCCCAACGACCAGGGGTTTGATGAATCTGTCATTCACCTCTCGGGAGGGATGGGGCAGGTTGGTGATGTAACCACCTGGTTCAAAGGCGACAGCAGCTATTTCAACCCAACACTCTGGCACAATGGGAAGCAGGAGGCATACAAAGGCTATTGCTCGGATGTTTTCGCTGAACAGGCCGTGAAGTTTATCGAAAACAATCGCCGGTCTCCATTTTTCTGTTACCTGGCCTTCAATGCACCACACACACCTTTACAGGTGCCCGACAAGTACTACCAGATGTACAAAGACATTGACCCGTCAACTGGTTTCAACGATGGCAGACCTTTCGTGCCCATGAGTGAAAAAGACAAGGAAGACGCTCGCAGGGTGTACGCCATGGTAACCAATATTGACGACAATGTAGGCAAGCTCCTCAAAAAGCTCGACGAACTCAAAATCGCCGACAATACCATCGTCATCTTTATGACCGACAACGGGCCTCAGCAGAACCGTTATGTAGCAGGCATGAAAGGGCGGAAAGGCGACGTTTATCGGGGAGGAGTCAGGGTGCCGTTGTATCTGCGCTATCCGGCCAAGCTGAAAGGCAACAAAGATGTCGCCACCACTGCAGCCCATATCGATATCCTGCCAACCATCGCAGAGGCTTGTGGCGTAGCCGCCCCAGCTGACCGCCAAATTGATGGCAAGAGCCTTTGGCCCTTGCTGAGGGGCGAAAAGATCGACTGGTCAGAGAGGACGCTGTTCTTTTATTGGACCCGGCGCTACCCCGAGCTATACAACAACATGGCGCTGCAAAAAGGGCCCTACAAGCTGGTTGGAAAAACCAACTACAATGCCCCGCTGGAAGCTTTTGAACTGTACAATATTGAAGCCGATCCATACGAGCAAAACAACATCATCGCAGGAAGCAAGGCCATAGCGGCACCTTTAAAATCCGAGCTCGACCGCACCTACAGGGAGCTCATCACCTCCGAAAATCTGGTGAACCCACCCAGAATTGCTGTTGGCAGTGCAAATGAAAACCCTGTGATCCTCAACCGAAACGACGCCGATGGTGAAAGAGGCATTTGGGCTCAGGAGGAAATTTATGGGCTTTGGAGGGTCGGCATTCGGGAAGGCCGATACAATATCCGTTTCAAATTCATTCAGGCAGTGCCGGGCGGCGGCACGTTGTACCTCGAAACGGGGCCCATTATCCAGCAGATGGAGGTGGTCGGAAGCGCTACCGACATGATAGAAATGAAGAACGTCAGCCTGTCTCAGTTGGATTGCGACCTGACCTCGTTTTATGCCGTGAATGGCCGGAGCATCTTTCCTTTTTATGTGGAGCTGGAGAAATTGGATTGAGTCGAGAATAGGCGCAGAGCCGTTAGCCCCTGTTTTGGGGTATCTGTACAAAATATTTTATCTTCATCATTGGGCCCGACCGAACATTTGCCTTTTATGGTTAACCCCATAGAACATTAAGTGTCAAATCTGACTCATGTAAACACCCATTGAAAAAAAGGAAACAACCAGGCATGTTGAGAAAGTATAGTTACCTGAGAAGCATCAAACGGCTGCTTCTACTTGCGCTACTGATAGCCCCGCTAACGCACGGCTTCTCGCAGGTGAGGCTGCCAAAAATCATTACAAATGGCATGGTTTTGCAGCGTGACGTAAAACTCAATATCTGGGGGTGGGCATCTCCGGGCGAAAAGGTCACCGTTGCATTCAACAACAAGCGATATAAGGCAACAACCTCCGCAGAGGGAAAATGGCAGGTAGAATTGCCTGCCATGAAGGCGGGCGGCCCGTATCGCATGACTATTTCTGGCAAGAACACCATTACCCTTGAAGATATCCTGCTTGGTGATGTTTGGTTTTGCTCGGGGCAATCGAACATGGTTCACCAGCTAAACATCCATGATGTGACTTATGCCGATGAAATTGCCAATGCCAACTACCCTGAAATACGGCAGTTTCTTATTCCAACCCGCAATAGCCTGGCAGGCCCAATGGAAGATTTGGATGACGGGTCATGGAGCCAGGCCGTGTCAGAAGAGGTGAGACCTTTTTCGGCGGTGGCCTACTTTTTTGCGAAAAAGATCTATGAGAAATACCATGTACCCATCGGCTTGATCAACGCCAGCGTGGGCGGCACCCCTATTGAGGCGTGGACAAGTGAGGAAGGCTTCAAAGAATTCCCTTCCATCCTGCAAACCATCGAAAACAACAAGGACACGGCCTATGTCAACGCAATCAATAGAAAAGCAAGGCCAAGCCAGCCTCAGAAGCAGCCGGAAGACAAGGGACTAACCGGACCAAAACCATGGTATGAAGTTGATTTTGTTCCAAAAGATTGGCGTACCATCAACATCCCTGGCTACTGGGAAGACCAGGGTGCCAAAGACCTGAACGGCATTGTTTGGTACAGGAAAGAAATTAACGTGCCACCTTCAATGGCGGGCAAAGAGGCGAAGGTATTTCTTGGGCGGATAGTGGACGCAGATGTGCTCTACATCAACGGAAAAGAAGTCGGAAACAAAACGTATCAATACCCACAACGAATGTACCCGGTTCCCGCTGGCCTGCTAAAAGCAGGGAAGAATGTTTTTGTGGTCAAGGTCACTAACTACAGCGGCAAAGGTGGGTTCGTGCCCGACAAGCCTTATTGTGTGTTTGCCGACACCGACACTGTCGACCTGAAGGGCTACTGGCAATACAAAGTGGGTGCTGTGTTTGTACCCAGGCCACCGTCACCGCCAGGCATCAACGCACAAAGCCAGCCTACCGCACTTTTCAATGCGATGGTGGCCCCTATCACCAATTATCGGATAAAAGGAATATTGTGGTATCAGGGAGAAAGCAATGCAGGCCAGCCAGCCGAATACGCTGACCTCTTACCGGCACTGATCAAAGACTGGAGAAATCAATTCAGTTATCCCGATGCGCCATTTATTTATGCGCAGCTCCCCAACTTTATGGATGTGAGCTACCTGCCTTCCGAAAGCAACTGGGCGGTTTTGAGAGAATCGCAGCTAAAGGGCCTGGCAGTACCCAAAACAGCCATGACGGTAAATATTGATTTGGGAGAATGGAATGATATTCACCCTGACAATAAAAAGGATGTGGGAGAAAGAATGGCTCTTGCTGCTCTAAAAATAGCTTATGGGGAGGCCGTCGTTTATTCAGGTCCGTTGTACCAAAACAATTCTATCGAGGGTAACATAATAACCATTTCGTTTTCACACGTTGGTAGTGGCTTAATAACAGATGACGGTGAAGAATTGAGTGAATTCGCCATTGCCGGAGACGATAAAAATTTTGTTTGGGCACAGGCAAAGATTGAAGGTGATAAAGTGATTGTTTGGAGCGATGAAGTGACGGAACCAAAATATGTGCGATATGCCTGGGCCGACAACCCTGACAACCCAAACTTGTATAACCGGGAAGGCTTACCGGCCTCTCCGTTCAGAACAGACCAATGATGCTTTGTACGCAAATATTCCGACCAGATTATTAACAACACGAGCAAATGAAAAACCTACTTATCCTATTATTTGCTGCTTCGCTTAGCCACATGGCCGTTGGCCAGGGGGCGAAAATTGACAGCAGCAAATACCCGCCTCTGGTCACTTTTACAGCCCAGGAAGACCACGCCAACATGATGCAGCAGTTGGGCATTCAACAGCTAAGACCAGGCCCTAGTGGCAATGAGTCGGCACCCAACCATGCCAACTACGACGAATCCATTGCGAACCCCTGCCCTCAGTTGCCAGAGCTGCTCGTCACCAACAGTGGCAAAAAGGTCACCTCGGCCGACATGTGGTGGAAGCAGCGCCGACCTGAAATTGTAGAAGATATTGAACGAGAAATGTACGGCCGCCTGCCGAAAAACATCCCGACGGTGACCTGGGAGGTAAAAATCACCGACAGAGAATTTGTGGGGCGCATACCGGTTATTGCCAGGCAACTAGTGGGGCATGTCGATAACAGCGCCTATCCCCTGATCAACGTCGACATCAATATGATGCTGGTGGTGCCTACCAATGTAAAAGGCCCCGTACCCGTGTTAATGATGTTCGGCCGTCCTTCATTCCCTTCGCCTGCGCAGCCATCAAATCCTGATATGGAAACCCTGAATGCTGCTTTCAAAGAAATGATGATCAAAAGCAATCCTGAGGTAAAGGAAATTTTTGATCGCTATCCAGCCTACACACCCATCACAAAATTGCCTGGCCCGAGCTTTTTTGCACCAGCTCCCACGGGCGATTCGCCTCCAACTGAACAACTGCTGGCAGCTGGCTGGGGCTATGCCACCATCGAACCTGCCAGCATCCAGGCTGACAATGGCGCCGGACTCACCCGGGGAATCATTGGCCTGGTAAACAAAGGCCAGCCACGCAAGCCTGAAGATTGGGGCTCGCTTCGTGCCTGGGCATGGGGCGCTGCCAGAGGCCTCGATTACCTGGAAACAGACACCCTGGTAGATGCAAAGAATGTGGGTATCGAAGGCGTATCACGGTACGGAAAAGCTGCCCTGGTAACGCTTGCTTTGGAGCAAAGATTTGCCGTGGGGCTCATAGGATCGTCGGGGAAGGGCGGTGCCGTGCTTCACCGGCGTGTTTTTGGTGAAGCCGTAGAAAACCTCACCGGCTCAGGAGAATACCACTGGATGGCCGGTAACTACCTGAAGTACGGCGCCTCCAAAGCCAAATTCGGAAGTAAGACAGGCTGCGACCTGCCCGTTGATTCTCACCAATTAATTGCACTGTGCGCCCCCCGATTAACATTCATCAGCTACGGAATACCAGAAAAAGGCGATGCTAAATGGCTCGATCAGCACGGAAGCTACATGGCTACAGTGGCCGCTGGCCCGGCTTTCAAGCTTTTAGGAGTCAAAGACATTGGAGTCTCCAATAACTATCAGAGCGAGCAAATGCCTCCCGTCCTTACAGGTCTGCTCGACGGCGAACTGGCATGGCGGCAGCACGATGGTGGGCACACCGATGCGCCCAACTTCCAATACTTCATTCCATGGGCAAGTAACCTTCTAAAGTACGAGAAAACACAATAACTCAGGCTGCAACCTAAGAGTAGGCCTGATTTGATATGGCATGTAACCAAAGAGCCAGCTTCAGCAACTGGCCCTTTGGTTTACCAGCCCGTCGCTTACCAATTCCTGCCACTCACCACAGTTTTGCAACAAATTCTAATAACCAAAGTATACTCATTCCATACGGTCACAAGAGCATCAGTATGATTTATGAATACCAGGAGTTCAAGCTGAACAGTGTGCTTAGTCGGTATATCGACTGTGTGTGGACAGAAAGCTATACACAGCGGCCTGAAAACAAGGGGCGAACCTACCTGGTGGTGCCTGACAATACAGTGGAGCTGATCTTTACCTCCGGTACGCTGGAAAGAAAAATAAAAGACGGCTCAGGTAAAGTAGAGGTTTTGGGTAGTCACCTCTCCGGGCTCAAAACTATTGCTCAGGATGTGAAGGTAGATGGAGCAATGGGTATATCTGTTCGCTTCAAGCCTTATGGGCTCTATCCATTTATCAAGCCTGGCCTTCAGGAAACCGTCAATCAGTCAATTCCCGTTGAAGACCTTTTTGGAAAAGACATACTGGAATTGGAGAGCAAGCTCTTTGAAACCCACTGCCTGTTGGATAGGGTCAGGCATATTGAAGCCTACTTTATGAAAAGACTGCTGACGCTCAATCGGCAGGCTGATACCACCTTCGACTACCTGATTAACCGCATTGTGGACGGCAGGGGCGCTCACCGCATACTCGACCTGGCTGAAGAAACCGGCGTTACCATAAAAACATTTGAGAGAAAATTCCTGCAAAACCTGGGTGTGTCACCCAAGCAGTGTGGGCAGCTGATTCGGTTGTTTCATACACTGAAAGCCACTAACAAAGCCAGCCAGGTCAACCTCACCACCATTGCTCACGACAATGGTTTTTATGACCAGATGCACTTTATCAAAGAAATGAAGAAGTTCACACGCCTAACACCCGGAGAGTACCTAAAAGCTCCAAGGGAATTGCAGATGCCCATTTTCACAAGAAACTGAAGCTAAACATCTTTTGTCCAGTTTTTACTATCCTGCTGTGTTGTAACCTCGCAATTTTGGCAATTAAAATCGTAGTTGGCTTCCTCTATTTCACCACGGTATACTCAAGGGTATTTAAGTAGATACAACACTGACTGATGAAAAAATTTGCATCTATTCTTCTTGCAATATTCCTCGGCTTTATCGCAGGAAGGCTTGCCGCCAACAACCGCCAGAGTGAGGTGCCCCATACGCTCTTGTTTCGAGTTGTTTCACCCGATGGCTCAGTTGAATCCTACCTCTTCGGCACCCACCATGCCTTTAGCAAGTCTTTCTTTGATACACTGAAAAATGCGAAGGAAAAACTCATGGCAGCGGATATCGTGATTACAGAATCAGACCCCGCACCCGGGCACACAGCCAACGATATCGTGAACGCCCGCACGGCTGACACTCAATGGTCAAAATACCTGACAAAAGCTGACCTGGCCTTCTTACGAGAGCGTCTGCAAAACAGTCCCGCCAACTTTGAAAAGTTGCGACCTGAGGAACCGCACGCAGCACTCAACAGGGAATACACCGTTAACACCTGCAACACAAGATCCGCCGCCGATCCCAATCTCTCAATCGACGAATATATCGGCTTTCTTGCCAAGCAGGCGGGCAAGCGGGTGATCGGCCTGGAGACGGCCGAAGAGCAACTGGAATTGATCAGGAAAGACATTGAAGGCATGCCACCAAAAGCGCATAAAAAACGTCTGTCCCGGCTTATAGAATTAATAAAGAGCGGAGGTGATGCCCAAAGCTGCCAAGCCACCAGCATGTACCGGGAAATGGCCTTTGATTACCGGCTAACGGAGCCCTGCCGTAACAGCCTCATGCTGACCGAACGCAACGCCCGTTGGCTGGAAAAAATCGTCGGTGATCTCCAGTCCTCAAGCTGTTTTGTCGCTGTCGGCCTAAGTCATCTGCAGTTTGAATGCGGGTTGATCAGCCAGCTGAGGGAAAGAGGGTTTGTGGTGACGCCTGAGGAAACTCATTAACCGCCCTCACTTACGCCACCTCTATATTTCGTATCCGCCATGACTTTGGTGAGAAAGCTTTGTCTGTCTGACGGTTACAAGTATCACTCAGTTTAAACTCAATAATTAACGACATGAATGAGCGGTAAAAATACAGGTTGATCGGTTCTAAAATGTTACCAACTACATAAGTAACATTATAAACCGTAAACATACCGTTATGAAAAAACTTCTACACCTCATGCTGCTCAGCCTGTTTGTATCAATGGCTGACGCAGTGGCCTTCGGGCAAATCGTATCGGGTAGGATCACTGATCAGGACGATGGTTCACCTATCCCGGGCGTAAATATTGTAAAAAAGGGATCAACCCTGGGCACAGTTTCCGACGTAAACGGCCACTACCAAATTGAGCTGGATCCAGCAGAAAAGAACATTCTTGTATTTTCATTCCTTGGCTACGTCACCCGGGAGGTTGATGTAGGCAAGAGAACTGTAGTCGACGTGGCCCTGTCAGCAGATGTTCAGCAATTGCAGGAAGTAGTGGTTGTCGGATATGGAATACAAACCCGTAAATCCAGCCTTAGCTACAGCGTCACAACAGTAAAAAAGCATCGTCAGAAAACACCCAGTTATTCAAATGAAAGCTATGCCAAAATTGAAGAGTCCGGCTTTCAAAAGGTAACCAAAAAGCCTCTGTCTACCTTCTCAGTTGATGTGGACGGCGCATCGTATAGCAACATGCGTCGGTACATAGAAAGTGGCTCGTTGCCTCCGAAAGATGCTGTCAGGGTCGAAGAAATGATCAATTACTTTGACTACGATTACGCTCAGCCCGAAGGAGAAACACCTTTTAGTGTGAACTATGAGCTATCGTCATGCCCCTGGAACAAGAAGAGCCTGCTCCTGCATGTGGGGTTACAGGGCAGAAAAATTGAAGTGGATCAGCTGCCTCCCTCCAACATCGTCTTCCTCATCGATGTTTCTGGGTCGATGTCCGATCCTGACAAACTCCCCCTTCTGAAATCATCACTAAGGCTCTTGGTTCAGCATTTAAGACCGGTTGACCGGGTCGCAATGGTTGTGTACGCCGGAAGTTCAGGCCTGGTTTTACCGTCGACCGATGGCGACCGAAAGGATGTCATTCTTGCGGCGCTGGACAAGTTATCGGCTGGCGGATCGACTGCCGGTGGCGAAGGATTGAAGTTGGCTTACAAAGTGGCCGCAAGGAATTTCATTGAAGAAGGAAACAACAGGATCGTACTTGCAACGGACGGAGATTTTAATGTCGGACTGCAAAGCAATGATGAAATGGAAGAGCTGATTGAGGAAGAAAGAAACAGAGGCATCTCCATTTCAGTATTAGGCTTTGGAAGAGGGAATATCAAAGATGACAAAATGGAGATCATAGCCGACAAAGGAAACGGCAACTACTCCTACATCGATAATCTGCTGGAGGCCCAAAAGGTGCTTGTGAGTGAGTTCGGAGGCACCTTCTTCACCATCGCCAAAGACGTTAAATTCCAATTAGAATTTAACCCCGTTCATGTGGCGGAGTACCGTCTCATCGGATACGAAAACAGGGCCCTGGACGATGAAGACTTCGACAATGACAAAAAAGATGCTGGTGAGATAGGTGCTGGCCACACAGTTACTGCCCTCTACGAAATTGTACCAGCCGGAAAGAAAGGTACCGCTTCAGGGTTGAAGTATCAGAACTCACAGCCATCAGAGGTGGCGTTGATAAGTAACGACCTGGTAACTTTAAAACTCAGGTACAAAAACCCTGACGGGTTCAGAAGCCAGCTTTTAGAGTTTGTAGTGAAAGATGAGCCGGTGGCACTGGAAGCTACGAGCCCCAATTTCCGATTTTCAGCCTCGGTAGCTCAGTTTGGTATGCTTTTGAGGGACTCCGACAAAAGAGGTTCAGCTACGTGGGAATCGACCTACGAACTCGCCATCAATGCTCGAGGCGACGATCCAAAGGGCTATCGTGCTGAGATGATCAGGCTGGTGGAAACTGCCAGTTTGCTTGACACGCCTTTAGATAACTAAAAAAGAAGACCGGCCGGTAGCTTCAAACTCACCGGGCCGGTCTTTTTGTTATTTTACAGAGACGAAACTATTCAACCCTTTCCAAAAGAAGGAATAAAACCACCCAATAGTTTCACTGAAGGCTTTTTAAGTAAAATCTATTAGATTGACTTTCCCTTTACGTGCACAAAAGGGCTTTCGTTATTCTATTTTCAACACCTCATGAAAAAATACCTACTCGCCGTTGTGGTTTGTCTTGTCGCCTTCGACACCTTCTCACAAGAAAAGTCGTTGCTCAAATGGTGGAACCCAGCCGAACATGCATTTTCCGTCATCGAGGGGCAGGCTTGGGCAGGCGAAACGAAAGCTCCTTACGACAGGCTTCCCGCCAGGGCAGAAGGGAAAGTCCCACCAGCAGTTTGGAATCTTTCTCAACATTCGGCTGGCCTGATGGTACGCTTCCGCTCCAATTCTCCGCAGATTGTTATTCGCTATATTTCGAAACCTAAGGGAGAAGGCAACAACTACGGCATGGATCACATGCCCGCCACGGGCGTAAGTGGTGTCGACCTCTACGCCATTACTAATGAGGGACGGGAAATCTGGTGCGCTGCCAAACGAAACTTTGGTGATACCATTACCTACCGCTACGAAGGGCTGAGGCCCAACGACCAATTCCACGAATTGGGCCGAGAATACCGCATTTATTTGCCGCTTTACAATTCGGTTTCCTGGCTGGAAGTGGGCGTGGAAACCAGTGCTCATTTCAAGCCTCTGCCTGTGCGAAAAGAAAAGCCTATCGTCGTGTACGGCACGTCCATTGCTCACGGTGCCTGCGCTTCCCGTCCCGGCATGGCATGGACATCGATATTGGGCAGAAAAATGGATAGGCCACTGATCAACCTGGCTTTCAGTGGCAATGGCCGCCTCGACAGCTCCGTCGTAGATTTTGTCAATGAGATCGACGCCAAAGTGTTTGTGCTCGACTGCCTGCCCAACCTGATTCCAGGCACGTGGGAAAGGCTCGGCATCAACGGAGAGCAGGGGCTAAAGGATCGGGTGCTAACGTCAGTTCGTGCTTTGAGGGCAAAGCATCTCACTACACCAATTTTGCTGGTGGATAACGCTGGCTATACAGACGCCCTTGTCAACGACGATAGAAAGTGGCAATACACCACCGCCAATAGGGTACAGCAGGAAGCTTTTTATCAACTGAAAAAAGAAGGGGTGACCAGCCTCTTCTATCTTACCAAAGAAGAGATCGGTCTTGGGCTCGACGACATGGTGGATGGCACCCACCCCACCGATCTGGGCATGCTCCACTATGCGCAGGGCTACGAAAAAAGCCTGAGGGCTATTTTGAATGAACCGGTGGGAGTCGCTTCCACCACCAAACCAGTCACGCAGTACCGTGAGCCGAACAACTACGACTGGGAAGAGCGTCACAACGAAATTCTGCAGTTGAACTCTGCTGCGCCACCTAATATGGTTTTTCTGGCCAACTCCATCATCCACTTTTGGGGTGGACTTCCCCGCACGAAACGAGTGGTGGAAGAGGAGTCATGGAAAACACTGTTCACACCTGCAGGCATGCGCAACCAGGCCTATGGCTGGGACAGAGTGGAGAACGTGCTTTGGCGGGTTTATCATGGCGAACTGGATGGCTTTGAAGCCAAAAAAATCTTCATCATGATAGGCACTAATAACCTCCACCTGAATACAGATGACGAAATTCTGGAGGGGCTGGGACTATTGCTCGACGCCATTAAAATCCGCCAGCCGAAAGCAGAAGTTACGCTGATGGGACTTTTGCCGAGAAGAAATAACGAGCAGCGGGTGGCTGACCTAAACCTCGAAATGGCCAGGCTTTCAAGTACTCAGCACGTGAAATACGCTGACCTGGGCGCTATCTTTTTGAAAAAGGACAACAAGATCGACGAAAGCCTTTTCTCAGATGGCCTCCACCCCAATGCTGCTGGGTATGTGAAGATGAGAGACGCTTTGAAGCCGTTGATCGAAATACCAAAGGAGATGAAGGTCAAAAAATAATCCTGAACCACCACGTTCCCATGCTGACACCATTTGCCTCCATGCTCCAACTGCTACGAACCACTTCTGAAAATCCATCCTTCGTCGAGCTTGTAAAGCAACTGGATGTGTACGTCACAGCCATGGACGGTGAAGACCATGCCTTTTATGCCCAATACAATCACATCGACAAGATCAGGCACGTAGTGGTGGCTTACGATGGAGAAACAGCTCTCGGCTGTGGCGCCATCAAAAAGTTCGACGCTACCACTATGGAAGTCAAAAGGATGTACACTTCTCCGGAAGGCAGAGGGCGGGGAATTGCCTCCAAAATTCTTCACGAATTAGAGCGATGGGCTACAGAGCTTTCCTGCGAATATTGTATTTTAGAAACCGGCAGGCAGTATGAAAATGCCATCCGGTTATACAAAAAAGCTGGCTATACAGTGATCGAAAACTATGGACAATACGCCAATATGGCCAGCAGCATCTGCTTTGCGAAGCAGCTACAGAAGCAACCGACAACCTGACTTTACGCTAAAAACGATCCTCCCATGACGTCAAAAAACCTCTTAACCCTCCTGTTGATTTGTTTATCGGGCTATGTGTATGCACAAAAGTCCAGGCCCAATATCGTCTTCATCCTCACCGACGACCAACGCTGGGATGCCCTTGGCTATGCCGGCAACGACATCATTCAAACACCGGAAATGGACGAGCTGGCCCGGGAGGGTGTCTACTTCAAAAACGCCTTCGTCACCACCCCCATTTGCGCCGCCAGCCGGGCCACCATCATTACAGGGCTTTATGAAAGAAAACACAATTACACCTTTCAACAGCCTCCGGTCAAAAACGAATTCACTGAAAACAGTTATCCATCCGTACTAAAAAGTGAGGGCTACTACAGCGGATTTTTGGGAAAAATGGGTGTCAATTTTGAAAACAAAAGAGACACGAGCCTCTTCGATGTATACAAGCCTGAGCCCGTTGGAGCCTACTTCAGGCTGGTAGAAGAAGGCACCAGGCACAAACACACCACTGACGTGATCAGGGATAACGCCATCGATTTTATCGAAAATGCGCCAGAAGGCAAGCCCTTTTGCCTTTCCATTAGCTTCCATGCGCCTCACGCCGACGATAGCTCACCGCAGCAGTATTTCTGGCCCCAGGAGGTAGACAGCCTGTACAAAAATGTGACTATCCCAGGCCCGGCCATGGCCGACGACAACTACTTCATGAAACTGCCGTTGCCTGTGCGAGAAGGCTTCAACCGAGCCCGCTGGAACTGGCGGTTCGATAGCCCGGAAAAATACCAACAGATGGTAAAGGGCTACTACCGGATGATCACCGGAATAGACAGGGCCATTGCAAAAATACGGGCGACGCTTGAGGCCGAAGGAGTGGCTGACAATACGATCATCATCCTCATGGGCGACAACGGCTACTTTCTCGGAGAACGTCAGCTGGCTGGCAAATGGCTGATGTACGAACCGTCGCTGCGTGTGCCACTAATTATCTATGATCCATCAGGCGTTGGTGCAAAAACCGTGGAAGACATGGCACTGAATGTCGACATTGCTCCCACTATCCTTGACTTTGCCCAGGCCAGAATTCCAGCATCTTATCAGGGAATGAGCCTCACCGGCCACACCAAAAAAACGAAAATGGCTGTACCACGACGGGACGCCTTCCTTTGCGAACACCTTTGGAACTTTAAGCCTATCGCTGCCAGTGAGGGCATACGAACCGAAAAATACAAGTACTTCAGGTACAGAGACATTCCGGATTCAGAAGAACTTTACGACCTTGTCAACGATCCATGGGAAACAAAAAACCTGGTACAAGACAAGGCGTCGCAGAAAATACTGGCAGCGCTTCGCAAGCAGTGCAATGAGGAAATTGAAAGTCTTTCCAAATGAAGGGGCGTCAAAAGGCTACAAAAGTTTCGCTGGTTTAGCTGAGGAACATTGCGGCATGAGCCAGGCTGGCTGCCCGGCCTAAAGTCGACAATCCAAACTTTTGTAGTCTCTTGCAAACGGGAGCCGAACTCCTCTGAGATGGTGCCACCAGCTATCGCTGTGGGCACCACTGCCGCATGTCGTGCACACAACGAAGGCCCTTGCCGAGTTGGTGGCACGACCAGCTGAAGAACGATCCCGTAGCCAGATAGTACCTGCCGCAAACCACCCCTCCAATTGCCGCTTCTGCACCGGAGGAATTTATAAGGATAAAAGTATTTTTGTTACGTCGGATACTACAAAAACATTAGGTAATGGGAGCAAAATTCAAATCAGTCGATGAGTATATCGGCACGTTTCCTGAAGAAGTGCAGTCGATTTTAACGACGCTGAGGCAAACAATTAAGCAAGCGGCACCCCAGGCAGAAGAGCTGATCAGCTACAACATGCCTGCTTTCAAACAAAATGGTTTTCTGGTATCATACGCCGCCTGGAAAAAGCACATCGGCATGTATCCGGTGCCTGCGGGTGACCAGGCCTTTCAAAAAGCAATAGCTCCCTTTACTACCGAAAAGTCGACGGCGCAATTTCCGCTAAACCAACCCATGCCACTGAAACTGATTGCACAGCTGATTGCATTCAGACTAAAAGAGAACAACAAAAGAGTCCAGTCTACCTCAAAAAACTAAAACACCATGGAAGCAGCACCTTCTCACAAATTCAAAACAGTTGAAGAATACTTCACCGCATTTCCTGAAAAAACACAGCAACTGATGGAAGGCCTGAGGGCAACGATAAAAAAAGCAGCCCCCCAGGCAATAGAGAAGATCAGCTATAACATGCCAGCCTTCATGCTTGAGGGCATGCTGGTATATTACGCCGCCTACGATAAACACATCGGCTTTTACCCCACCCCTTCCGGTATTGAAGCTTTCAAAAAAGAACTGGCAGGCTACAAAGGCGCTAAAGGCTCGGTTCAGTTTCCCATCGATAAGCCCTTGCCATTGGAACTCATTGCCCAAATCGTAAAATTCAGGGTAGAGGAAAACCTGGATAAGGCCAGAGAGAAAAAGAAGAAATAACATTTCACAACTTATTTCACGTCGATCTTTTGGGGAGATGAGTAGTCCCGCAAGTCGTGCCCACAACGATGGCCCCTGCCGGGTTGGTGGCACGACTGGCTAGTGACCAGGCAGCGAGAGACTGCAAAAGTTTCGGCTGTTTTGCTGAAAAGAAAGTCGCATTAGCCAGGCTGGTCATACAGCCTCCTTCGGCCAATCCAAACTTTTGTGTCTCATGCAAAACGGAGCCGAAACCCTCTTAGGTGGTGCCACCAGCTATCGCTGTGGGCACCAGTGCGGCGATTAGCTCTTCTATTCACCGCATATTTTGCGGATATTATTTCTAAATGCGGGGAATAACGATTATATTTACCGCATACTATGCGGAGATTACTACCATACATCTATCAGAAAACCAGCTGGCCAGCCTTTGAATGGAGGCAGGAGCAGCTCACACCGCTATTAGGCAGGGTGCGCCACTTGCAAGGGAAGCTGGTAGGCAAAATGGAATCGTTGGGGTTTGTGCTGCAAAATGAAGCGGTGCTGGAAACGCTCACCCTCGACGTGCTGAAATCTACCGAAATAGAAGGCTATATCCTGAATCCACAGCAGGTGCGTTCTTCGGTGGCTCGTCGCTTAGGCATGGACATATCCGGACTCGTCCCCTCCGACAGGGGCGTAGACGGTGTGGTCGACATGATGCTGGACGCCACCCAGCAATACAACGCCCCCTTGACAAAAGACAGACTATTCGCCTGGCACAGCTCCCTGTTCCCAACTGGCAGAAGCGGCATGTACAAAGTGCTCGTGGGCACCTGGCGAGATGATTCCACCGGCCCGATGCAGGTGGTGTCAGGCGCATTGGGCAAGGAAAAAGTACACTTTGAAGCGCCATCGGCCAGGCACGTCGATGAGGAAATGGACAGGTTCCTGCTCTGGCTCAACGAAAACGACAGCAACGACCTTGTCGTCAAAGCGGCCATCGCACACCTTTGGTTTGTTACCATACACCCATTTGAAGACGGTAATGGCAGGATAGCCAGGGCCATCGCCGATATGCTGCTGGCCAGGGCAGACGGGATGCCGCAAAGGTTTTACAGCATGTCGGCGCAGATAAGGAAGGAGCGAAAAGCTTATTACGACATACTTGAAAAAACCCAGCAGGGGGATGTGGACATCACCAACTGGCTCGACTGGTTCCTGAACTGCCTCCTCAACTCGCTCGATGCCTCGTACGATGTACTTGATGCAGTTATATTTAAACATACCTTCTGGAACAAAAACTCCCTTATGATAGACAACGAACGCCAGAAGCTGATGCTTGATAAACTACTGGATGGCTTTGAAGGCAACCTCACCACCTCCAAGTGGGCGAAGATAACCGGGTGCTCGCCTGACACCGCACTGAGGGACATACAGGATTTGGTGACAAAGCATATACTGGAAAAAGCAGAAGGTGGTGGAAGGAGCACTAGTTACCTGCTGGTTTGTTAAATTGATGGTATTGAAAGAAGGCTGCAACAGACCTCTACCAGTCATCCCGTTGCATGATGGCATCCAAAACCACCTCCGCACAGAAAAATATAAGCCTAAAGCCCAATAAAAGCCTGATTCAGGTTATTTTGCTTTCGAAAGCTTATTAGAACCACCGTTTTGTACTAAATTATATCCGCAACACCACTTTTTCGTAATCAAACGTTAAAGACTCAATACTACTTTTTAACTAATCTATGTTCGAATGAAAAAACTGCTACTCATCTGTCTCGCCATTTCGATGGCATTGACCTCTCAATCACAAACCAAGCTCATCGAAAAGGTGACAAAAACCGGTGATGAGCTGGTGATTCCTTATGAAAAATACGAACTGGCCAACGGCCTGACGCTGATCATTCACGAAGATCATTCCGACCCGCTGGTGCATGTCGACGTCACCTACCATGTGGGCTCTGCCCGGGAGGAACTCAACAAATCAGGCTTTGCCCACTTCTTCGAACACATGATGTTCCAGGGATCAGATCATGTGGCCGACGAGGAGCATTTCAAAATTGTGACCGAGTCGGGTGGCACGCTGAACGGAACCACCAACCGTGATCGAACCAACTATTTCGAAACCGTGCCCAGCAACCAGCTCGAAACTATGCTGTGGTTGGAGGCTGACAGGATGGGCTTCTTCCTTGACGCTGTGACAACGAAAAAATTCGAAGTGCAGCGAGCCACTGTGAAGAACGAAAAAGGCCAGGGCGTGCTCAATGCTCCCTATGGTATGTGGAACGAAAAGACGATTGCCGCCGTGTATCCTTATGGGCACCCTTACTCATGGTCGACTATCGGACTATTGGAGGATCTCGACAGGGCTAACCTGGAAGACCTGAAGAACTTCTTCCTGCGCTGGTATGGCCCTAACAATGCCTCACTCACTGTGGGTGGCGATGTTGATCCGAAAAAGGTGATCACCCTTGTTGAAAAATATTTTGGAAGTATTCCGAGAGGGCCGGAGGTAGCAAAAATGAAGCTGGACGCCCCGGTGATTCCCGCCGATCGCTACATTTCGCATGTCGACAACAACATCCGCTTCCCAGCACTGATGTTCACTTATCCTACCGTGCCCAATATGCACCCTGACGAAGCAGCGCTTGATTGCCTTTCAGAGATTTTGGGAACTGGGCAAAGCTCTTACTTCTTCAAAAAATTTGTATTGACCCAGAAAGCCATTCAGGCGTCGGTGTTCCATCCGGCGGCAGAGCTTTCAGGCGAGTTTACCATGTTTGTGCTGCCCTACCCTGGGCAAACCCTGGCCGACTTCGAAACAGCAATGCGCCAGATACTGGACGAATTCGCCAAAAATGGTGTGAGCGAAGATGACCTGAAAAAATTCAAAGCCAACCAGGAGTCGAATACCATCAACGGGCTGGCCAGTGTGAGCGGCAAAGTATCACAGCTATCAAGATACCAGTACGCATTCGGCAACCCCAACCTGATCAAAAAAGACCTGCAGCGCTACCTCGACATCACAGCCGACGACGTGATGCGGGTGTTCAATAAGTACATCTACAACAAGCCTGGCGTTATTCTCAGCTACCTGCCCAATGCAGAAACGGCCCCCGCCAAGCCTGACAATTTTGAGAAGCCAACAAGTGGCGTCAGCGCATTTCCAAAAACGGACTACACCGGCCTTAACTATAAAAAACCCACCAACGAGCCTTTCGACAGAAGCAAAAGACCCGTTTCCGGCCCAAGCCCGCTCGTAAAGGTGCCTGAGTTTTGGGAAACCAAATTCGACAACGGCATTAAGGTGATTGGCACAAAAAGCAATGAAATACCGACCGTGGCCATACAGCTGACGCTGGTAGGCGGCCACAAGTTCGATGCAGCCGACCCAAAGAAAAGCGGGCTTGCACAAATCACAGCTTCCATGATGGATGAGTCGACCCAAAACTACTCGGCCGAAGCCATGCAGGAAGAGCTGCGGAAGATAGGCAGTAGCATTAATATCTATGCCAACCGTACCTCGACGGTGGTGAGTATTAACACACTGAAGAAGAACCTCGACAAAACGCTACAGCTTGCGGAGGAAAAACTCCTGCGACCAGGCTTGCAGCAAATCGACTTTGACAGGGTGATCAAGCAACAAATGGAAGGCATAAAGGCCAGCCAGCAGGATCCATCAGCTATTGCCGGGCAGGTATTTGACAGGCTGCTGTATGGCGATGAGCATATTTATTCAGTGCCAACTTCTGGCATAGAAGAAACGGTGGCCAATATCACCCTCGACGACGTAAAAGCGTTCTACAACAAGTACTACTCGCCCAACCTGGGCGAGCTGGTAATTGTGGGGGATGTTGATCAGAAAGATATCTTGCCAAAACTGGGCTTCCTGAAAAGCTGGCCCAACAAAAAGGTGGCCATTCCAACGCTGCCTCCCGCTAAGCCTGGTGACAAAACCAAGATTTATCTGGTCGACAAGCCTAACGCACCTCAGTCACAAATCCGTGTGGGTTACATGACCGACCTGAAATACGATGCGATAGGTGATTATTTCAAGTCCTACCTGATGAACTACCCGCTTGGAGGCGCTTTCAACAGCCGCATCAACCTCAACCTGAGAGAAGACAAAGGCTGGACGTATGGTGCCGGCGCATATTTCAGCTCAACGGAAGATCCGGGGCCCTATCAGGCCTATGCCGGGGTGTTGGCCACCGCTACCGATAGTGCTGTGGTGGAATTTATGAAAGAGATCACTGACTATCGAGAAAAAGGAATTACTGACGATGAGCTTGCCTTTATGAGAAATTCAGTTGGTCAGCGGGATGCAAGAAGCTATGAAACGCCTGGGCAGAAAGCAGGTTTCTTGCGGACAATCGCTCATTACAACCTCGACAAGAGCTATGTGGATCAGCAAACCAAGATCATCAATACCATTTCGAAAGATGAGATCAATAAGCTGGCGAAGAAATACCTCGACGACGACAGTATTTATATCCTGGTTGTTGGAGACGGCGCCACCAACAGGGAAAAGCTGGAGCAGCTAGGCTACGAAGTAGTAGAGCTTGATGCCAAAGGAGATGTTATTGACAAAAATTCGATTAAAGTAGATAAATAGCAGACATCAAAAACACCTCAAAAGAAAGGCCATCTGACGATGGCCTTTCTTTTTCCTTTGAACCCAACCGTCTGCAAAACCTCCATTTTTGTACGGTCGTGTGTTGGCTACAACCGAACCTTTTCCCGCTTTTTCGATTTCTTCTTTTTGTTCAACCACACCATAAACCCGGTGACTGGCAAGCTCGCACAAATCAAACTGACAAAGAAAGCCAGTATTTTTCCGGGCAAACCCAATGCCACCCCCACGTGCATATCGTAGTTCAGCATGGCCAGCTGATCGGCAAAGCCTGCCTCCACAAACCTGTCTCCCCGGGTGCGGTAAGGCTCCTGTGTATATCGATCATAAAAATAGGTATTGTGGTTATAGAATGACCCATCGTCCTGATAGGCAATTAGCTCAATCGCATCGTCTTCATCGCTGAGGATAGGTGTCATATACCACCCCTGTGCATCGGGCTCCAGCGCTACGGCTTTGTACCAGGCTCGATCTAATGGTGAAATGCTATCACTATGTTGTACGAGGCCAGCCTTCGATACATCAGAATGAGGGTGACTGTGCTCGGGTCGGCTCTCTCCTCCCGATGTCACATAATAGAGTCCATCGGCAAACCACTCAAAGCTGTACACCAGACCAGTGATGCCCAATACCAGGGCCAAAATCAGGCTGTAGAAACCCACCACATTGTGCAAATCATAGTTAACCCGCTTAAAACTGGCATTCCATCTTATCGTGAGCCCCTTTTTCATTTCTGCCTTCTTTCTATTTTTGGGCCACCACATCACCAGGCCGGTTACAAGCAAAACCAGAAAGATCAGAGTGGCAACGCCAACAATCGGTCTGCCAATCTCATAGGGCAGCCAGAGTGCACGGTGCCCATCGATGATGAAACGGAAAAAATCAAACTGCCCGCTACCAATGGTCTGCTGCTTCCAGAGAAACCCAGCGGTATACGGATTCATAAAAACGACCGTAAAGCTGCGTTTTCCTTCTTCAAAAGACGAAAAACCAACCGCCGCAGCACCCTTCCGGGTAGCATAAGTCAAGCCCGTAGCCTTCGCACCTGGCATATAAGCCTGAGCCGTGTCGAGCAGCTGACTGGGAGGAGCATAAGGTTGATCCTGCGCCTCCACGAAACGCCATGGTTCCAGTGCATCTTTTATATCTTGCTGAAAAACATAAATACACCCGGTAAGGCTCACCACCAAAACAATAACCCCTGAAGTCAGTCCCAGCCAGAGGTGCAGCCAATCGTTAAGCCGCCTGATGGCACTTTTGTTTTTAGCCTTCCTTTTTTTGTTTTTCATTGACAGTCAAGATCAGCAACAAACTCCGGCCTGCCCACCAGGCCAGAGGTTGGCATTTCAAATATTATAGTTTGAAGAATCCAGCAACGAAGTTTGCCTCAACTTCTGCGCCTTTTGTTGCGGTGAAGTTTTTCACATCCATTTTGTAGACGAAAATGCCCGCAGCCTCAGGCACACACATATACACGAAGTCACCGTCATGTACTGCTGCCAGTCGGCGACCCTGCCCTGCATGCTCAGGCACTCCGCTGATGTAGGTGACGGTTTTGGCGTAAAGGTCGATCACCGCCGACTGCAAAGGGCCGTCAGACCATCTTGCCTGGTCAGCACGGTCTGTCATATTGATTTCGGCAAAAGCCTTGCCATCGCCAAGGTACATGAGGTGGGCAGTGGTTTTGCCGTCAGTAAGCTCCTCAATGTCAAGAAAATACTCCTCGTCGAAGGCTGTCGATCCCTTCTCGATTTTAAGGATACCTGCGCTCTTCGTTGTTTGGCTATAGCCATTGGCTGGATTAGAATGCGACAAAGCGTACACATCTCCTTTTTCGTCTTTGATAAGGCCTGCCTTTACGTTGAAACCGCCAATAGGCCCAACCCTTGAGTCGGTCATTATTTTCTGAAACTCGAAGCCCGGGTAAGAATACACAGCTACTTCAGCCTGATCGGTAGAAGGTGTATTGAAGGTGGTGGGGTCGCTCACATAGTAGGCCAGGTACAGATAGTCACCGCTGATCCTCATGCCCGCATAGGAAGCGGAATACTCTGACACCAGATCAGACACCGGGCGTGACACGGTTGACTTGACAGCTACCGAATTGATGTCAATGGTATGGAATTTTACCTGATCAGAAGTTGACGAAAGCTCCAGGGCCACCAGCGTATTGTCGTCCGCTTTGATGATGTCTGACAGACTGTTGTCAAATGAAATATCGCCAACCTGCTCCAAAGAGCCATCTTCATTTTTCGAGATACCCACTACATTCACATCGTCGAGGCCACCAATGCTATAGATGGTTTCGCCGATTTGAGTAAAGTCGTAGTAGCCCGGCTGCTCAATGCCCTGGCCGACGGCTGAAAGTGAGCCTGTCATCACATCACTGAAAGGCACCGAATAGTAAGTGAATCCGTTGTCGCTACCCTGAATCGCCAGCGATACCACAAACGGACTCTCCGTTTCTTCCGGTTCGGGATCGTCCGACCCACCGCATCCTGTGAAGAAAATGGCCGCACTTAAGATCAGTGCCGGCATAGCCCATGGCTTGAATTGATTTTTAGAAAACATATCCTTTTGTTTTGATTATTTGTGTTTGTTGAAAATGATTAAAGTGTATACCTGAGTTTCAGGTAGAATGCCCGTCCGGGTTTCTGTAAGTAGTACTTGTCGTACAGCCTGGCATTGGCCAGGTTCCGGCATTCCAGCGAAATATTGTATTTGCTCTCTCTGAGGCTTAGAGACAGTTCCACGTCGTGGGAAGCCTGCTGCGGAATGATTTTCTTGGTGTCCATGGAGCCCAGCTCAGCCCAGCTCAGGAAATACTTCTGAACGAAATTGAAATAGTAATTCGCATTCAACGAAGACCCCTTGCCTGCCACGTTTTGAAATGTTAAACCTGCATAGGCATGTCCGAAAAAATAAGGGGTGTTGGGCAGCCGGTAGCCCTTTTGGAAATTCCTTTGGTAGCCTGTGTTGGTGTAAGACTCATTGTACACCGAGTCAGCCTGGTCGGTGATGTCCTGAAAAGTGATATTACCTCCTACTCTCAACAACTTTTTCCACTGGTAGCTCACACTGCCTTCCATACCCAGCACCCTCGTTTGGGCCAGGTTGTCGTAATACGTTTCCGGGCTGGCCACTCTCACCACCTGGTAGATCAGGTCTTTCGACTCCCGATAAACGAAACTGCTCTCGAGCGTAAGTTGGTTGTGGCGCTTGAGTGTGAACTGGTAGGCCGCTCCCAGGTTCAGGTTGTCGCTCTGCTCCGGCCCCAGGTCGGGGTTGGGCTGCACAAACAGGCCATCTCCAAAAATCTCTGTTGCCCAGGGCATGCGGTAGGTGTGCTCGTAGGAAGCTTTCATCTGAAGTTTCGGCAATAAGAAATAAGTACTGGCCAGTCCATAACCCAGGTTTTGTTTTCTACTTTCAGTAGCCTCCGTCCGCTGGGTCGGCAGCCCAAAGTCGAACTGTTTACTCGTCACAGCTTTCAGCAGGTAAAACTTACCAAACACGGTGGTGCTCCACTTTTCACTGGCGTCGAATTTGTAAGCCAGTCCCATCACCTGCTTGTTGATGGCCTTAGGAAACTGATTTTCGATTCTGTCAGGGTTTTCTCTGTCAAATACCTCTCTTTCGAAGTGAGAAAAAGAATGGTTGAATGCCAGTGAATGTTGGGTATTAATGATATAACCGGCGTTGACCTGACTATTGAACTCACCGTCGGTCAGCGTGTTAAAAGTGCGAGACAACTCACCATCGTTGGAATTGGGAGTATAGGTGGTGTCGCCCAGCCAATTGTAAGTTACTCCTCTCAATGTGTCGATCACCTGGCTTTTTGTCGCATTAAAAGCGCTATTCAAGCTTAGGTTAAATCCTTTTATCAGCAGGTTTTCCTTGTTGTATTTCAGCGAGGGAATAACCGATTGGCTGTTTCTCACAATACCTCCATACACGCTGTTCATCGTAGCGCCCGTCTGCACTTCCTTGTCGTTGCCCGATACCATCAGCCCCAGCAGCAGGTTGTCGGCATAGGGCTTATTGACGACCCCAGCTTCCAGCTTCACCACACCCGAGCGGTACTGGTCGTGGAACCTTCTCACATTAGCCGAATCCACAATGTTGTTCCCCTCCTTTACCGGCACCCACACCCGGTAGCTGTTGTCGGAGTAGTTGACATTGGCATTTGCCCTTACGGTGAATCCATTTTGTGGGTGCGTATAAGCGCCATTCAGCGACACCAAATGCGTATTGAACGACCCCAGAGAATAGGAAGCATCAATAAAGTTGTGGCGCTTGTTCGATACAATGTTCACTGCACCACCAAGGGCATCGGTACCCAGCCACACTGGCACCACACCTTTGTAAACCTCTATGCGCTCTATGGTATTGACGGGGATGTTATTCAGGCTAAGAGAGGAGCCATAGTTGTCCATTGGGATGCCGTCCAGAAAGAACTTCACCTGATCACCGGAAAAGCCGTTGAGTGTAAAGCTCAGGTTGGAGCCAACGCCGCCGTCTTCCCTGGCCCTCACACCAGGCACACGGTTGAGCACCTCTTTGGCATTGGAAGTACTGTTGTATAAATTTTTCGTATTTATTACCGACACGGCATAGGGCAGCTCACGAACTTCGGTGCTTTCCGATTTGCCCACTATTTCCAAATTGTCAAGCTCATAGCTGGCCTCCTCAAGCGTGATATCGATCATCAAACGTTGACCAGCCGCCAATCTCACCTCTTTCTCAAACCCCTCAAACCCCAGCAGATGAGCCTGAAGCACATAAGATCCGGCTGCAATGTGGGCGATTTCGAAACTGCCATCCACACTTGTCACAGTTCCCGTGGTGGTACCTTTCAATAACACACTGGCTCCTGCCATCTCTTCACCCGACGCAGAGGTGACCTTCCCTGTGATGGTAGCACGACCTTCGGAAGCCTTCCCCCACACCGCCTGTGTACAACAAGCTAACATCCATACAAGTACCAGCCTCGTCATCCTTGATTTGCCTTATTATTATTTAGACTTATTACAAATAATGGCAAATGTAGGAGACAAACCCGAAACACGAAAATGATGGGCAGTTAATATTGAAATAATTTTCGACTTACTGACTTATAGGAATTAGCCGTTTTAGCTAGTCTTTGTCTGATTCTATATCGGGCAAGCTTAAAAATCAAATGATTTATCAATTTGTTCATTCTCTATACAAAACGCATGTATTGAACAACGCTGCTCAGGATTTGATATACAATGTTTTTGCTGTTCGGAGTCTGGAAAGAAATAGCAACATACCAATCAACAAATCTTTATATTCGACAATTACTACCTCTGCATGCCCGATGATCACCGCAAAAAAAGTTAGGTCGACCCTTTCACTTGCAGCTTTGTTTCTCTGCCTTAGCTCAGTCGCCCAACAAAGCTCCGATTCTGTCTATTTTACCACGGGCTTCAAAATGGGTGAAGTCACTGCGTCGTCCGTCGTCATTTGGACAAGGCTCTGCTCCAGCCCAAAGCCAGTAGCTGTTTATCACGAACAAAAAGAGCCACCCTTCAAGAGCCCCGTCAACTTCGACGAAAACATGCCTACCAGTAAAATGGAAGGTGCTGTTGAAGGCACATTCGGGCAGGTGAAGATAAGCCTGAAGACAGAAGCATCAACAATTGAAAGCGACTGGACCTACGTATCGGCTTACAAAGACTTTACTATTAAACAGGAGTTTACAGGCTTAAAATCAAACACTACTTATTCTCTATTGATTCAGGGCCGAAAGCAAGAAGGGTCGCCCGTCACTGCTATAACAAGCTCCTTCACTACTGCACCCACCGCTGACGACATAGTGCCCGTGCTCTTCACCTCCTCCACCTGTCAATACTACTGGTCGTTTGACGATGCCGTACGGGGATTCAAAATCTACGATAGCATGCTGAAATTGAACCCGGCGTTTCATTGCCAAACTGGTGATTATGTGTACTACGACAAACCCGGCCCGATGGCCACCACCATCGAACTGGCCAGGCACAAGTGGCATGCCATGAACTCATGGCCGTCGCTGAAGCAATTCTTCGAGAGCACACCTTTGTATTTGCAAAAGGACGATCATGACTTGCTTAAAGACGATGCCACCCCCTTTTCCAGCCCGTTTGGTGAGTTAACGGTAGACGACGGGTTGCTTATATGGAGAGAGCAGGCACCTATTGCAGGTAGTCCCTACCGCACGGTTCGCTGGGGCAAAGACCTTCAAGTTTGGATGGTGGAAGTGCGGGAATTTCGCAGCGACAACAACGCTCCGGATGGAAAAGACAAAACGATTTGGGGACAAGCACAAATCGATTGGTTCAAGAAGACAGTGGAAGCATCTGATGCTACTTTTAAAGTCCTTGTTTCTCCGATACCAATTGTTGGGCCCGATCGGGTGCAAGGCAAAATTGATAACCATTCGAATCAGTCCTTTCAGACAGAGGGAGAATGGCTTCGCCAATATTTGGCCGATCAGCAGGTGCTTGTCATCAATGGCGACCGGCATTGGCAATATGTATCAGTAGATGCTAAAACAGGTCTTTGGGAGTTTAGCCAGGGGCCTACCAGCGATTCGCACGCCCAGGGATGGAACCAGGATGACGTGAAGCCGGAACATAAATTTCTTCGAGTAAAAGGAGGCTTTCTGACTACCCAGGTCTACAGAGAGGCTGACACTCCCCTCATCAAGTTTACCCATCACGATGTTCATGGAAACGTAGTGCATGAGGAAGTGATTGGTTCCCGAAAATGACGAAAACTCCTCCATTTTGACCACATTTTCAGGTTGAAATGGCAGAGCAACGAAAATAATCCTTATTTTAGTTAAGTCGTCGTTCATTAGCTTATAGCAATCGCACCGATTTCTTTTACCAGACTACCTTACTATGAACAAGCTCGTCTACCTACTCTCTCTTGCATTGTATATACTGATCAATTCCGCTATCGCACAGCCTAAGAGCTTCGAACTCAGTAACCCTGACGCCATCATGCTCAACAATCAGGCTTTAGCTACGTTGACCGGTGGCTACTGGAGGGTATTTGAAGATGCCACCGAGAACAAAGGCCACACACTTCCCTCGCCAATGAATGTTTCGCTGAGCTATTATCCCAACGGAAAGTTTTTCTACAATGGATCCTTCGGCAGCTGGAAAGTGATCGACGACAAATATATCGAGCATACGTTTGACGACAAGGCCGATCAGGACAAGCTTAACTTTGGGGGAATCTTTTCGCTGACTGAACTGAGCCGTACCTCACTCACGCTCACCAAGCTCCTCACAACCACGCACGACATGAAGCGGACGCTGCATGCGAAGTCCTCCACAGTTTTGACCAAGTCACGCCAGCTGAGCAATGGCCTTCCCTATATGTACGAGGGCAAACTTGACCAGGAAACCGTCGACTCGCTCAGCATGATGAGTGCTGAAGAGCTTTTTAATGCTGGCTTTACCCTTAGCAGCAACAGTATTCATATTTTCTCCACAGACTCCATTTATGTGATACGGCTAAAGGCCAAATAGAACGAAATGACCACAGCCCCCTCCAAAGTAACCCTACACATGGTCTCGAGCCTCGATGGTTTTATTGCCAGAAAGGACAACGACGTGTCGTGGATTGAAACGCCTGACACCTACGACAAGGGTGTCACACTTACCGACGAGCAGATTACGACCTTTCTCGAAGGCATCGACTGCTATGTAATGGGTGCCAAAACTTATGAACACGCCCTGGCACTGGGCTGGCCCTACGGCAACAAGCCGGTGGTAGTGCTCACCAGACGACCACTGAAGTCCGCAAGGGTGAATGTCACCTTTTATGCAGGCGACCTTGAAAAGTTGGTCACTGAGCGCCTCAAGCCGACCTATAAAAACATCTGGGTAGTAGGTGGCGCTGCCATAGCCAAAGACTTCCTCCGGGCCAGGCTGGTGGACGAAATTATAGTAACCGTGAAATCTATACTATTAGGGGAAGGACTCCTGTTTTTTGATTCCATAGGCGTGGAGCAGCCCCTGCACCTCAAGGACGTCACTGCTTATGAGAATGGCATGGTGGAGCTCTGGTATGAGGTGAGGAAGTAACCTGGTAACCCAAGCTGGCTCGGTAGCGTCAGACGGAGAGTGACCATCATCCTGTATCGAATGGAAAAAAAGGAAATTATCATCTTCTCTACTGCTACCATTGTCCTCAGCTCGCTTGTATGCCTTATTGCCCATCAATTGGACAATCCTGGCATCTCTATCCTGTCGGTTTTCACGCCTTCAATAGTGGCGCTGACTATGACCGCCGCAGCAACGGGTAAAAAGGGATTGGTGGAATTGTTTGTCAAACAAACCGTGAAGAAAATGGCCGTCAAATGGCTTCTCCTTTCATTGTTCGGAATTCCGGCCGTGGCCTCGCTAGCCATCCTCACCTCCCTGAACTTCGACCTCTCCGGGTTTCATTTGCGAACGACTCAGCTGCTGCCGCAGGTCGTCGTGATCATATTGATTGCCATCGGAGAGGAATATGGCTGGAGGGGATATTTGCTCCCCAGGTTGATGAAAAAAATGAACGTGCTGTACGCAAGCATCGTCCTCGGCTTGATCTGGGGACTTTGGCATTTTCCAGCCTATCTCATCGGCGCAGGTGTACCCCAGCAGATGAACTTCTCTGTGTTTCTATTATGGGTTGTTTTGGGAACGCTCTTTATGGGCTGGCTCTACTACTACACCAAAAGTGTGCTCACGTCCATACTTGCTCACATTAGTGCCAATGCGGCTTTCAATTACCTGTTAATTCTGCCTGAGTTTACCGGAAGCACCAACACTTTCTGGTTACTGATCGGCTATATGTCGGTGTTGATGGCGGTCGTTTACGCCGTTGGGAGAAAAGACTTGATAAAAAACTAGCTGCCTTGCCCCCGCTCTTCGGAATTTGCAATTCCGAAGCCTTGAGTTTGGCTATTTTCGGCAATAAAAAAGTGCGGCCTGGGTTCT
>TARA_R110001606_G_scaffold73582_8_pt1 | contig 57361 bp, 52 predicted proteins | sample TARA_R110001606 | Tara Oceans TARA_R110001606 (sample SAMEA4398315) | marine metagenome | biome: Polar Biome; feature: [SRF] surface water layer (ENVO:00010504); material: water (ENVO:00002006), including particulate matter (ENVO:01000060) such as... | depth 5 m
TGCAACGGCGCTGATGATAGCAAAGTGAGCATTTAAGTAAAGAAAAAAGCTAAAGAAATATTAAATAAAGCCGATAAATATCTATTACTAACTGCAATCGGCTAAAGTCTATGCAAATCGATGATTTGTTAATCACAGAGAGTCAACTTAACAATCGTCTTGCCAAAAGTGTCTCAGAACACCGTCGTGGCGAGTTTGCATTATTATTGGCAATGCTTTCTCATGACGTGTTAGATTTTAGTCAATTTCATCTCCCTAAAACCCCATTTGATGCACATGCTTCAACACCAACTGAAGCGCAATTACGTGAACAATTAGGGGCAGGGCCTGAGCAAGCATTGGCTCCAGATGAATTTGATATGCTCATTGGCCAACATAATGCACAGCTATTACAACAAGGCAGCATGGCAGATATTCGTTTACGCTCGTGCCTTGCGCCGGAACCATTAGTGATCAGAGATGATAAAAACCATATTCCACTAATGGTGATTGATAATTGCGAACTTGTCGTGCGAAAGCGTCATTTAGATAAAGAAACACAGCTGGATCATCCGCAAATGGATGCGGCTGCATTTTACGATAGCCTTAATAATGCTGAGCTTCATCAACCCTTACACCTTGCCCAAGCGTGATATTAAGCTGTAATAATTATCGGTAAAAATATTTTATTTATTTTAGTGTAAAAAAAGCATCCACAAACTAAATGCAATTGCTATAATGACCCCAAATGGCATTTCCAATTTACTTGGTATTATTGCCATCATCATTAAATCAAGGTAATTAGGAACGTAATGAAGAAAACATTCACGCTGAATCACGAGAAAATCAAATACCCTCGCATGGTAGATGCTGCAAAGCATGAAGTAAAAAAGTATTTGAAAAGAGAGCGTAACAAAACGTTGCCAATTGATGCTGATTACTGGGCATTTGATTGTAAATTTGGTAACACTGCTGAAGATGCCCAAGTGGTGCACGTTGCTGAAATTAGCAACTCAATCAGCGAAATTGAAAAACAAGGCTTAGAGTCGTTTTATGTTGAAATCATTGCTAGAGCTGCACAACGTCAAGTGCAAGACTCTGATGATGAAATTTAAAAGTAATTGATTTAATGAAAGAATGGGCTAAGTAGCCCATTTTTTGTGCTTGCAAAAAAGTAAGTCCAGCACTTTATTTTGCACCTGGTTGGTGCGAAATAGATTTTTTATTTTATTTAAATAATACAACTAATTGATTTATAAGTTTTTGTAAAGTTGGTTCTGTAATTGCTATTACTTTTAATTATGCAGTTAGGAGCAAACACATGGCAAGAATGAGTTATATCAGTAGCGTCGAACGTTACCAAGAATACCAAACCGTGATCCACGACTTACTTGACTCAGTGCTAGCAAGCTTAGAAGACGGTGTTAAAAAACAACAAGATAATCGTTACTTAATCGCTCAATACCCATTTTTAGAATTACAATACTGTTTAGATAAAAATGGCGTGCAGCTAGGTAATAATGTCTGCTTTAAACGTCAGTATATGAAAACCTTAAATAATCGTGGCGATTCACAGGATTTGAGTGAAAGGCCGTATTTTCAGGGTATCCAACAGCAGCAACATACTCGTTTTACGCCGCCCTATATTTCGATCGCGACCAATCACTTATGTATTTCAGCAATAAAATCGTTACATGCTTCATATGGCGAAAATCGCTATTTAGTGATTGATGTATGTCTAACGCAATTAATCGAATTTATTATGGGGGATCGTACTCGCGCCACGATGACGCCATTTTTTAAAGCGGGTTATGGCATTATTGTCAGTTGCTTATTTATCTTAGTGTTATTTTTGCTTGGTCGGGTGTTTGGTGATATTTATAGCTTACTGTTTGTCCGCTCTATAGAAAATGATCCGCTCGAACCGTTTACGATCATCATTTTTATCACCCTCGCATTAGCAATATTTGATTTAGGTAAAACGATTCTCGAAGAAGAAATTTTAATGCATAAAGATATCTTTAGGCACAGTTCAACGCGGCGCACTATCACACGGTTTATTTCAACTATTTTAATTGCAGTGTCTATTGAAGCGTTATTAACGATGTTTAAGGCAGCGCTGGGGCAGTCGCAGTATTTATTACCGGCAATTTATATGATGTTGGCGGTTGTAGGGCTATTGATTGCGCTGGCTATTTATGTGTATTTAGGGGCAAAAGCCGAAACCTTATTATTGAGCGCACAACGCAATAAGAAAGGGCATTAATAAAAATGGGGTAGGCGATGAATGCCTACCCCAACTCAACTTAGTTTATTCTGCGCGGTCTTGGGCGCGACGAGTTTTAAAATCTGAATCGGCTTGCCATTTTGGCCAATCACCGTTGTTTGCCAATTGTGATGCGATATCAACAATTAACTCGATGTCTTGTTTTACACCACCTAATGACCACTGAGCAGAGTAATCATCAGCTTCTTTATGGTATTTATGAGCAATATAATCTGGATCTGTATCACCTAAACTCATAAACAGTAAACCAGGTACGCCTTGTTTAGCTAGTGAGAAGTGATCTGAACGGAAGAATAGGCCGTTTTGTGGCACGGGATCCATTTTTACATGACGGCCTTGTTTGCTTGCGGCTTTGCTAAGGTAGTCTTCCATTTGTGATAAACCTTTACCGTATTGCAGTATGTAATCGGTGCCATCTAGCACATTCATACCATCAATATTTAACAGAGCGACCATCTGCTTGGTAGGGATAAGTTCGCCACTGGCAAATTGCTCTGAGCCAATTAACCCTGTTTCTTCGGCGGTAAAGTTTGCAAAAATAATCGAGCGCTTAAACGGTTTTTGTTTATGCATGTTACTTAATATACGAGCGATTTCAATTGTGGCAGCACTGCCTGAGGCATTATCAACTGCACCATTATAAATTTTTGGCCCGCTATCAGTTTGCTTAGTGCCAAAATGATCCCAATGTGCGCTGACCACAATATATTCATCAGGCGCTTCACTGCCCGTTAATTGCGCAACAACATTGTGTGATTTAGCGTGTGACACTTCGTTTTTAAATGCAAGGTTTGCTGTTAAATTAAGCGCAGTAGCTTTAAAGTCGTCGTTAAGTGCTTGTTGCTTTAATTGTTGATAGCTCAAGTTTGCTGATTTAAATAGCTGCTCGGTTGCATCGAGTGTTAGCCAACCCATAACCGGTAGTTCTGATGCGTTTAGGTTGTTATCCATCAAGGTATATTTTGTGCCTGTATTTGAGCTTTCAACTACGCCCCAAGGATATGCAGCTGGCGCTGTTTCGTGCACAATAAATACTGCGGCTGCGCCTTGGCGAGCGGCTTCTTCGTATTTGTAAGTCCAGCGACCGTAGTAGGTCATGGCGTTGCCGGTAAATAGCGCATCGTTTTGCGTAGCAAACCCAGGATCATTTACTAACACAACAACCGTTTTACCCGTTACATCAATATTTTTATAATCATTCCAATTATACTCGGGCGCATTAATGCCATAACCAACAAATACTACCTCTGAATTACGAACATCAATAAGTGGCTGTAATTGTTTCGTTCGCGCCGTAAAATCTTTTCCAGCGGTAAAGCTCAAGTCGCCAATTTTTAATTGCATGTTTTGATCAGCGGTTACCATCGCCATTTTTACCGGCTGTAAAAACTTATTATTATATGCGCCAGTTAATCCAAGCGCTTGGTATTGGTCACTTAAGTAACCCACAGTTTTTACTTCACCGCGCGTTAATGGACCGCGTCCTTCAAATTCGTCTGAGGCAAGGGTTTTAATATGTTGTTTAATATTGCTTAAATTTACACTGGTTGTATTGTCAAGCGTTGCCTGTTCTTGAGTAGGCTCTGAACAGCCAGTTAAGCCCAATAATAAAGTTATACTGAGTGATTTAAAAAGAGGAGACATAATTGCAGGTTTTTAAGGATACATACTGTGACTATATGGGGTGTCGGTTTTGCTGTCTAGTTTTTTGCCATGAAGCGCAGATATTTTTATAAAATACAATTAGTTGATTTTGGATACTATGATTTAGTGATTGAATTAAATTTCGTTGGGTGAAAGGGACTGGCGCAGAAGTTGTGTGGGGAAAAGCTAAAAGCCAGCGAAGAGTGCTGGCCTTTTGCAACAAAATAACACGTTTAAGCGTCAGCTTTCTTTACGCGGATCTTGCTTTTATCAACAGTACTTTGATTCAATGCTTTTATTGCTACAGCAGCTTCTGCATCGTTTGGCATTTCTACAAAGGCAAAGCCTTTCGATTGGCCGGTTTCTTTATCTAGTACTAAATTACAATCGGCTACTTTACCGTGTTCAGTAAAAAGTACGCGGATCTCATGTTCAGTGATAGTACGTGATAAGTTTCTAACTAATAGTTTCATAAAGAACCATGTTTTAAAAATAACAGTGTGGATTGTCTCAAGGAAAAGCCGTTTGACCTAATGATTAATTGCAAACCGCAAAAATAGTTTTAAGCTGATAGCCAAAGAATAAAAAACAATTGAGAATCGCGTAATGAGAGCAGCGACGAATAGCGAAATTAAAACGGCACTGATTGTTTTAGGTGGGCCAAATAACAACGATGGTAGTTTATCAGTAATAGCAAAAAGCCGTTGTCAGCGAGCTTATCAAATATACCAAGCAAACCCCTCTGTTAAGGTATTGTGCACTGGCGGGTTTGGCGCACATTTTAATACCACTAACCACGCCCATGGTGAATATACTAAAAGTTACTTAATTGAACTTGGCATACCCGAATCTGCTTTTTTACCGGTGGCACTAAGCCGCTTTACCTTTGAGGATGCGTTACTCACTAAGCCAATACTTATAGCGGAACATATAACCGAAGCCATTTTAGTCAGTTCAGAATTTCATATTGCGCGAGTTCATTATGTATTTAGTCATGTGCAGCCTAATTTAGAGCTAACTCTGGTAAGTGCTAAAACGCCATTGTCAGAGATTAAATTAGCGCAGTTGTATGCCCATGAACGTCAGGCAATGCAGCGTGAGGAAGCGAATGTGCTTAAGCTGCTCAGCGCTTAAATAAGTCCGTTAGTTACTTGTAATCGATTGAAGAGCCTCTTTATTTGATGTTTATTCATAATCAACTATGAATTTGTCATGCAAGTTTCATTGAAAGTTCAAGTTAGTAATTATTAGGCATTAATTGCTGTCATTTTTACTGCTTACTATGACCACTCTAATTATAAAAAGTATAAATGGAGTTGTTGTGAAAAAATTTAAACTAAACCTATCGTTCGTTTTAGTAACAGTATTACTAGGCGCATGTAGTGATGGTAAAGACGGTGCTAATGGGACAGATGGCACGAATGGTAATGGCGGTATAGACGGTGCTGTTGGATTAAACAGCTTAGTTATGCAAACAGAGTTGAATATGGGCGATAGCAACTGTTGGATGGGCGGCATAAAAATTGATTCGGGTTTGGATGCCGACCGCAATGGTGCTTTAGCCACAACAGAGGTTACAAGTACGTCCTTTCTTTGTAACCCTGATAATTTTGGGACTACCGGTGAGCGTCTATCTTATACCGTAATGCGCAACGAACTAGAAAATTATTATTACCCAGGATCTACTTTTGAGGTACGCAATGGTGGTTACGGCTCTGATATGGATGGTCACCCGATGAATACGACACAATTTTATGCTTTAACTGATCGTGGTCCTAATTCTAATTATCGAACCTCTCAAGAGGGCGCACCTCACGGTAATGGTAAGAAGTTCCCAACACCTGACTACACGCCGCGTATTGGTTTATTTGCAGTTCAGTCAACGGGTGATATCGCTAAGATTAAAGATATTTTGCTCAAAGATCGTGATGGTAACAATATTAGTGGCCTACCAAATTCAGCTGCATTAGGTGGAACAGGTGAAGTACCGTATACGACTGATGGCGAAGTTATTCGCGCAGATATGACGCAGCCGTATGACGAAGTTACTAACCCTGCAGTTTATGATGATTATGGTTTGGATGCCGAAGGTTTAGCTGCTTTAAAAGATGGTACTTTCTGGGTTAGCGATGAGTATGGTCCACACATGGTGCATTATGATGCTAACGGTAAAGAAATTGGCCGTATTAATGCATTTACCGCAGACATACGTACAGATGCTATTAATACTGATTACGGTTTGAAGATTAACTTACCAGCAGAGTTTGCTAATCGATGGGCTAACCGTGGTATGGAGGGGTTAGCGATCACACCTGATCAGAAAACATTAGTCGGCATTATGCAATCAAGCTTGGATAATCCGAGTAAAAACCGTACAGATTTAACTCGTATTGTCACTGTTGATTTAGAAACTGGCAATATTTCGCAATATTTGTATCGACAGGTTAAAGGGTCGAATTCTAACTCAGCAATTAAAGCGCTTAGCAACACGAGCTTCTTAGTACTTGAACGTGACGGTGCTTTTTATAACAAAGGTGATGAGACAGCACAAAAGCATGTTTATAAGATTGATATCAGCGGTGCGACCGATTTAGAAGCAGTTGCAGCAATGGGGGATATTGAACAAAATAGCAATTTAGGTTTAATCATTGCAGGTAAAACAATAGAGCAAGTTATAAATGATGCAGTTGATTATGATGCAGGTTGGGCTGAACTAGCTGCAAAGAATATCTTACCAGTGACAAAAAGCACATCGCCAGTTGTTGATATGGTTAACGAAGTTTCTTACCCACATGACAAGATGGAAGGTTTATGGCTTATCGATAATACGCGTTTGGGGGTGATTAATGATGATGACTTTGCTACTTGGTCTGAAGCCACTATTGGAGGGCCGTTAGGGCAAAAGTATTTAGATACTAATAATACTGTCGTTGATGGTAATACCTTGTATATAGTTGATGGTCTGGATTTATCACCTATTCAATAATCATAATGAATTCAAGCCGATTCACGTCGGCTTTTTTTATTACAATTTATAAAGGTTAGTGATGAAACATAAAAGCGAATTTGTCAGTGGTTTGTCATTATTATTAATTTGTAGCGCTGTTAGTGCCGATAATCCTGATGTGATTTCTCGATAGTATAAGGGTTTACTCGAGCCTAGCAAACTCACTTATAGTAATGAGTCGGCTAACGTAGACAGTTATTTTAGTGCATTTAAAGCCATAGTAGAGACGGCAATCTTACGATGTAAATGGCTCATTATCACTTGATAAGAACCGTACAGTTAAGTTTTTCGATACTCTAGGTAGCTGTCAGCTGCAAAATTTAGGTTATTCGTTTCGTGAACGAATCGAAAATGGTAATTCAGAAGTGACATTGAAATTTCGCAGTCGGGATCGCTATACCGCTAATTTCGAAGATTTATCATTAGCGACTAACGGCACCAAGACTAAGCTAGAGGCTGACTGAGGAATAACCAATTCTGATTACCAAGTAGTTTATAGTCATTCAACTAAAGCACCAAATACTCGTAAAATCAATGGCTTTAAAGATATAAATACGCATGACTCTGGCTTTGAATTAGAGTTTAGTTTTAATGATAATTTGATGCTGGCACAAGTCGGCAACTTAACTATTTACGAGCGTGTTTATAAAGGAGCACAAATTGACTTAGGCTCAATTGATGCACAAGTCAGTGTAACACTATGGTACAGCGGTATTCCCTCGGCTGGTCAACAGCTAATCATCGCGCAGCCATCGTTTAAATATGAAGACTTCATGGCTAATTATACGCAAAAAGTAGTGCAACGAGCTTTGATTGCGTTCGATGGTATGAATAGTTTAAGTAGTTGGAACCTCACAGGGGGGCTGACTAAATCACAAGCCGTTTATCAATATAATCCTAGCTTTAGTAAGTAAAGACATGCGAGATGAGTGTCGGTATCGATATAAATTGCACGTGATTAAGAAAACAAAAAGCCGTTAGTGATTTAATCCATTACTAACGGCTTTTTCAACTCTGTAAAAATGATTACTTCACTTCTTTACCCGCAGCTTGTTGATCAGCATGGTAGCTTGAACGAACAAATGGGCCTGATGCGGCATGAGTAAAGCCAATTTCATCAGCGTACTCTTTAAGCGTGTCAAACTCTGCTGGTGGCACGTAGCGTTTTACAGGTAAGTGATGCTTTGATGGCTGTAGGTATTGGCCAACCGTTAGCATATCGACATTATGCGCGCGTAAATCACGCAGTACTTCTTCGATTTCGCTAATTTCTTCGCCAAGACCAACCATTAGGCCTGATTTAGTTTTCACTTCAGGGTGTGCTTCTTTAAAGCGACGCAGTAATTCTAATGACCATTTGTAGTCAGCACCTGGGCGCGCAAGTTTATATAAACGCGGTGCAGTTTCAAGGTTATGATTGAATACATCTGGTGGCGTTTCTATTAAGATTTCAAGCGCTCGGTCCATGCGACCACGAAAATCAGGCACTAAAATTTCGATGGTGATTTTTGGGTTATACTTGCGAATTTCACGAATACAATCAGCAAAATGTTGTGCGCCGCCATCACGTAAATCATCACGATCCACAGAGGTGATCACCACATAGCTTAACTTCATATCGCGAATAGTAAGAGCCAACTTTTCAGGCTCTGCGGCGTCTGGTGTTAACGGACGGCCATGGGCAACATCACAAAATGGGCAACGACGAGTACAAATTGCGCCTAAAATCATAAAAGTTGCTGTACCGTGATTAAAGCATTCTGATAAGTTAGGGCAAGAGGCTTCTTCACACACTGAATGCAGTCCGTGCTTACGCATGGCTTGTTTAATGCCGTCGATCCGCTCGGTTGATTTAGGTAAGCGAATTTTTAGCCACTCTGGCTTGCGTAACATTTCGTTTTTTTCAGTGGGTAATACTTTTACTGGGATCAACGCCATTTTTTCAGCGTCGCGTAGTTTTACCCCTGGTTCCATCTTGACTGGTTTATTCATTCGTTTTCAAACCCTTCAGTATACTTAACCTGTGTCGCATTAAGTTTTTTAATCATATGTTTTACGAGACCAGCACCTGCTTGCGCAAGGTTTTCTGGGCCGTTCAAGTCGGTTGTTTGCACCATGTTCATACCGGCGTAACCACATGGGTTGATACGTAAAAACGGACTCATGTCCATGTTTACATTCAATGCTAGACCATGAAAAGAGCAGCCACGGCGAACACGAAGTCCTAATGATGCTATTTTGCTATCGTTAACATAAACCCCTGGGGCATCTGCTTTTGCGTAGGCTTTAATACCGTAATCATTGAGTGTATCGATAATACACTCTTCAAGCCATGTGACCAATTCTCGTACGCCAATTTTCAAGCGACGTAAGTTAAATAATACGTACATCATTTGCTGGCCCGGTCCGTGATAGGTTACTTGACCACCTCGGTCAACCTTGATCACTTCTATGTCGCCAGGGGCAAGTAGGTGTTCATCTTTACCTGCTTGGCCTTGCGTGAATACTGGCTCATGTTCAACGAGCCATATTTCATCCGCATCATGCTCAGTTCGAACATCAGTATAGTTTTGCATTTGTTGCCAAATTGGCATGTAACGCTGTTTACCAAGTTGACGGACGATTAAGGTATTTTCGCTCACAGCTTACTCCGCTTAGCGTTTAAAGCATGTGTCGTACGTCATCAATCGCACTTATCACGTTATAAATTTCTTCAATATGAGTGCCGCTGGTCACGGTAACGACTAAGCTAACTGACTCATAATTACCTTTGCTGCTAGGTTTAACTTTTGGCGCGTAATCGCCAGGGGCAATAGGTTGTAACTTAGTTAGAATTTGGTCAGTTAAGTTGACGTTTGCCAACCCCATTACTCTAAATGTAAAAGGGCAAGGGTATTCTAAATATTCATCAAATTTAGTATTTTTTACCGGTGTAGCCACGACGTTGACTCCTCATACTTATGTGCGTTTAGTACTATTTTACTAAACAATAAACCGATTAGATAACCTGTTCTCGACCTTTATAGCAATTGAATTAATCGCTTACGTAAGACAATTGGTATTCTGGTTATTTGCGGGTTAGATATGGGGCGCATTCTACCATCTTTAAAGCAAAAAAAAACGCCTTGCTTTGCAAGGCGCTTATATTATTTGGTAGCGTTTTACATTATTTGTAAACGTAGGTAATCATAAATTTTACTAAAGAAGCTACCTTCTTCAACTTCTTCAAGCGTTACCAGAGGATACTGAGCAATTACTTCGCCTTCAAGTTGTAAAGATAAAGTACCTACGGTAGAGCCTTTCGCTAATGGCGCCTCTAAAACTTTATCAAGTTTAAAGTCGGCTTTTAAATTTTTACGTTGGCCACGCGGAATAGTGATCGGCGTATCAACTAAAATGCCTAACGATACATTTTCTTTGTTACCCATCCAAATACGTTGCTCGGCAAAACTGTCGCCGGCTTTGTAAGGTGTGATTGTTTCAAAAAAACGAAAACCATAGTTAAGTAATTTTTTACTTTCTACTTTACGTGCACGTTCACTCGAAGTACCCATAACCACGGCGATTAAACGCATATCATCTTTAGTCGCTGAACTTACTAAGCTGTAACCGGCTTCCGATGTATGACCGGTTTTTATACCATCAACGTTTAAGCTTTCATCCCATAACAGTGAGTTACGGTTGTATTGCTTAATGCCGTTAAAAGTAAATGATTTTTGTGCGTAAACTGCATACTCGTCAGGCACATCACGAATAAGTGCTGCACCTAAGGTGGCCATATCTCGAGGGGTTGTGAAGTGTTCGTTGGTATCTAAGCCATGGCTGTTAATGAAGTGGCTGTTACTCATACCTAATTTCTCAGCATGGGCATTCATTAAGTCTGCAAATGCGCTTTCGCTACCGGCAATATGTTCTGCCATAGCCACACAGGCATCATTACCTGATTGAATAATTATACCGTGGTTTAAATCATCGACAGTGACCTGCTTACCGACTTCGATAAACATTTTTGATGATTCAGGAAAGTTTTTAGCCCACGCTTTTTCGCTCACTGTGACCATATCGGTTGGGGCAATGTTACCCGCTTTGATTTCGGTACCAATGACATAGCTGGTCATCATTTTAGTTAAACTGGCAGGTGCTAGGCGAGTATCAGGTTCACCTTCAGCTATAATTTTACCTGTAGTAAAATCAACAAGAAAATAACCTTTTGCATTAACTTGAGGTGGGGCTGGGATGATTTGGGCGGTCGCAGAAAAAACGGCAGCAGAGCAAACAACGCTACACACACCGCTAATAATTTTGGATTTAATAGATTTCATCATACTCATTAATGGTTAAAGTTAAAGATTCGCGTTTACCTCATTCTAAAGGTGTTATTCACTATAAAGCAAGAACGCGTTTTGAAATTGATCCTGTTTTAATTTTTCAAGTACTTGCTGAGCTTGCTCAGCATTTTTAATTGGCCCTAAACGCAGCCTATAAATAGCATCTTTTTCCACAATATTAGTGGGTAATTGATATTGCTGGCGTAGGGTGTACGCTAATGCTTCAATATTTTCTAAGGTACTGCCTGCAGCGACTTGAATATAACTCAAACGCGCAGTCGAATCAGGCATTGTGATAGCCTCAAGCTTAACCTTGGCTGTACCATGATGATAGTAACCAAGTTTATACGCTGCTGCATAGGATAAATCGATTAAGCGGTCATCATGAAATGGGCCACGATCATTTACACGGACAATCACAGACTTGCCATTACTGGTGTTGGTTACTTTTACAAAGCTTGGTAAGGGTAACGTTTTATGAGCGGCAGTCATCGCGAACATATCATATATTTCGCCATTTGAGGTGTGGTAACCATGAAATTTGCGCCCATACCATGAGGCGATACCTTCTTCGCTATAGCCAGTTTCATCCAGCATCGGAGTATAGTTTTTGCCATTAACGGTGTAAGCGCGGCCAGCACTGGCACTTTTGGTAACTTTAGTGACTATGGCATCTTGCATTTCTAATTCAGTTGGCGCGCGAAGTGGTGCAGAATCATGGCGCATACTATACCGGTCACTGTGATTTATGCCTGAGGAACTACAAGCGCTTAAAACAATCATTAACCATGAACAACTGAACAACTTTAGACAGTAACGCATTACTTTAATAGCATCCTTTTATCAGTTGCGATAGACATAATAATGCCAAATCCAGCCATTAAGGTAACCATCGATGTACCGCCATAACTTATTAATGGCAATGGTACACCCACTACAGGCAGTAACCCTGATACCATGCCAATATTTACAAATACATAAACAAAAAAAGTCAGGGTCAGTGCACCTGCCAGTAATTTACCAAATGCATCTTGGGCATTAACCGCGATATATAAACCGCGACCAATGATGAATAGATACATGCATAATAAAACACATACACCAAAAAGACCAAACTCCTCACTAAGTACAGAGAAGATAAAATCAGTATGGCGTTCGGGTAAAAATTCTAATTGTGATTGGGTGCCTTGCAACCAACCTTTACCTTCAATACCACCGGAGCCAATTGCTATTTTTGATTGAATAATATGGTAACCAGAGCCAAGAGGATCGCTTTCTGGATTGAACAAAGTTAGTACCCGCTGTTTTTGATAGTCATGCATACCGTAATGCCAAAAAGGCCACGCAGCTAAAGCAACCAAAGCGCTCAAAAAGCCGATTAATCGCCAGCTTAGACCAGACAAAAATAATACAAATATCCCTGAACTGGCGATTAAGATAGATGTGCCTAAGTCGGGCTGCTCTTTGATCAGGAGTGTGGGAACCATAACAATGGTAAAACCAACAACTAAGTGTAGTGCTCTAGGCGGTAAATGATTACGGCCAATATACCAAGCCACCATCATAGGCACGGCTATTTTCATTAATTCAGCAGGTTGAAAACGGGTAATACCTAAATCTAACCAGCGCTGAGCGCCTTTGGAGCTGACGCCAAATAACAGCACCGCAACTAGCATCAGTAATCCAGCACAATATAAAGGAATAACTAAACGCTTTAAGGTCGCTGGTGAAAATTGCGCCAAAATAAGCATGCCTAAAATTGCGCCGCCCATCCTGGTAATATGGCGGATCATCATTGCCGGGTCTTGACCACTGGCGCTATAAACAACGGTTACACTGCCTGCCATCATTAATAGCAATGCCAGTAGTAGCGGCAAGTCAAGATGCATACGCACCCAGATTGAACGACCATCATGTAGAGTAGTCATGGTGTGTTATTCCTGGCAAGATTAACGGGATTTGCAGCAAAGTAGTAATCCATTAGTTGGCGAGCAATTTGCACACCGCCATGATTGTTTTCTAGAACAACAGAAACAACGATTCTGGGATCCTCATAAGGTGCAAAGCCTACATAGATAGTGTTATCACGTTGACGCTCTTTGAGGGATTTTGCATCGTAGCGTTCACCTTGAGCAATACTGACTATTTGTGCGGTGCCTGTTTTACCTGCTGAATCGTAATTTGTTCCTTTAAATGCTTTGTGAGCGGTACCAGAGGCTTTTTGTACTGTGTTATGCATAGCATCTAAAGCGATTTGCCAATGGTGAGGTTCTTTTAAAAAAATCGGGGGTTTTTCTTCATTATTGATTTGTGTAACTTCATCGTCTTTTTTCACAACTTGTACTAAGTGTGGTGGGTGGTTAATTCCACGGTTCACTAATATATTCATCGCGTTTGCGATTTGTAGGGGGGTTGCGGTCCAATAACCTTGGCCAATGCCAACTGAGATTGTATCGCCACGCCACCATGATTCTTTAAAACGGCCTTCTTTCCATTCTTTTGAGGGCAAAATAGCCGTGGTTTCTTCATGAATATCAATGCCGGTTAAATCACCGTAGCCAAACTGTGCCATAAAATCACTGATTTTTGTGATCCCTAATCGATAAGAGACATCATAAAAGTAGGTATCGCACGACTCTTCAATGGCTTTGTAAACATCAACATGACCATGGCCCCAACGTTTCCAATCTCGCCATTTATGATCAACATTCGGAATTTGAAAGAAGCCAGGATCCCACATTGACGTTTGCTCGGTAACGAGACCTTCTTCAAGAGCAAGAACTGCCATGTGAGGTTTTACCGTCGATGCTGGTGCATAACGTCCTTGTGTGGTTCTATTTATAAGAGGTCGGTCAGGGTTTAATAGGGCTTTATAGTTTTTACTGCTAATACCGTGAACAAATAAGTTCGGATCATAACTGGGATTAGAATACAGCGCTAACACGCCACCGTCTTTAGCGTCCATGACGACTACAGCGCCACGCATATCTTTAAGTGCATGTTGGGCAATCTGCTGCAAGCCAACATCAAGGGTGAGCACTAAATCATTACCTGGTTGCGGAGGAGTCATGCTTAAGGTACGAATGACACGACCACGATTATTGACTTCAACCCGCTGCGAGCCTACTTGGCCATGCAGCAGTTGTTCATAATATTTCTCAATACCGAGTTTACCAATATCATGGGTTGCACGGTAATTAGTACCTTGCTCTTGTGATTCGAGCTGAGCCAGTTCTTTTTTATTGAGTTTAGCGACGTAACCTAACGCATGAGTTAGGGTGTCTGCAAACGGGTAGTAGCGTGCCAAACGTGCTTCGATACTAAACCCAGGGAATTTATACTGATTAACTGAAAAGCGCGCTACTTCTTGTTCGTTTAAACGTGCTTTTAATACTTGGCTCTTAAAGCGACGGTTATGCTTTATATCATCAAGAAAATCGTTTTTTTGTTGCTCTGAGATATCAATAAATTGTGTCAGTGCTGACAGTGATGCATCAAGATCGTCAACTTCTTCAGGAATGACTTCTAAATTATAAACCGGTTTATTTTCAGCAAGCAACACACCATTGCGGTCATAAATAAGGCCTCGGTTAGGAGCAATAGGAATAACTTTAATGCGATTGTCGTTAGAACGTGTTTGATAATCTTGGTGATCATCAACTTGAATGGTATATAAATTGGAAAGTAAAACCGCGACTAAAATAGTAACAAATACAAACCCCACAAAGGCGCGACGAGCAAATAGGTTAGCTTCTGCTGAGTGGTCTCTAATTGTGGGTCTGTGTTTGCGCATGAGTAAATGTTACTCGCGATGATACGGGTGGTTATTGTTTAAGCTCCAGCCTCTATATAGACTTTCAGCAACAATAATACGCACCAATGGATGTGGTAGGGTCAAATTTGATAATGACCATTTTTGCTCTGAGGCAGCAATACATTCTGGTGCTAAGCCTTCAGGGCCGCCAATTAGCAAACTTACATCGCGGCCATCCAGTTGCCACTTCTCCATGTCTTTTGCTAATTGGTGAGTATCAAGCGCTTTGCCTGTTACCTCAAGCGTAACAATACGATTGCCTTTAGGGATAGCGGCTAAGGTTTTTTCGCCTTCAATATGCAAAATACGTTTAATATCTGCATTTTTACCACGTTTACCTGCGGGAATTTCAATTAACTCCAGCGCCATATCTTTTGGAAAGCGGCGCTGATATTGTGCAAAACCCGTTTCTACCCACGCTGGCATTTTGGTGCCAACGGCAATCATCTGTATTTTCACGTGTTACATCCAAGCTCTAGTAAAATTAGTGAGCAATTAGCTCCATAGTTTTTCGAGGTCGTAATAGCTACGTGCTTGATCTTGCATTACGTGTACGATTACATCGCCTAAATCAACCAGTGCCCATTCACCATCGCTTTGGCCTTCATAACCTAGAGGCTCTTGACCTGCGTGACGAGCTTCTTTTGCTAAATGATCAGCAATTGACAATACATGACGTTTCGAAGTACCAGAGCACACGACCATAAAATCGGTGATGTCTGAGCTTGCGCTTACATCAATATTAACCACATCACGTGCTTTCATATCGTCAATTTTGTCTATTGCAAAGGCGAGTAGTTGTTTCGTATCCAAGGTGTTATCTCATTTAAAAGTGAATAGCTGTTATTTTATCACGCAACTGGTATTTATTCATCACTTAGATAAAGTTGCTGTGATTGAATATACTGACTCACGCCAGTAGGAAGAAGTTCATTGTAATCTATGGCATTTTTAATCGCCTTGCGAATATCGCTTGAGGCAATAGCCATTTCTTCGCCAGCTAAAAAATATAATTTTCCACCAGCTTGCGTTGTAAGCTCTGCGCTATTACTACATTCTGCGGCTTGTTGGTATGCGAGTAACTCGCCATGGGCAGTGCATTTTAGGCCCGGGCGTTGAAATACCACAATATGACAAAGCTGAGTAATTGTTTGCCACTCAAACCATTTATCTAAGTTATTAAACGAATCCATGCCAATTAAAAATAATAATGGTTGATCTGGAAATTGTGTGCGGATCTCTTGCAGGCTTAATAATGAATATGACGGGCCACTGCGATTGAGTTCGCGTAAATCGAGTTGAAAATATGGGTAAGGTGCAATCGCAGCATTGAGCATTGCGATGCGATGCTGCGTACTTATCCCAGGTGCAGTCTTATGAGCTGGAATAGCACAAGGCATAAAGTATAAAGTCGCTAAATTAAAGTGTTTTACACAGTGCTTCGCCATATTTATATGGCCTAAGTGAACAGGGTCGAAGGTGCCACCAAACAGTGCAATCATTATAAACGCCTAATAATTAGTTAAGTGGGTGCGCAGGCAGTGGGATCACCAATGGCTGACAAAACACCAAACAAATATGTGCCAAAGCTTGATAAGGCTTGATTAAGTTACCTTGTTTATAGCTGGCGTCAAATTGTGCGAGCAACTGGGTGATTTGCTCTAAAGTATGTATCGACAAACGATTAAGTGCTTGTTGAATCGGCCCTTGCTGATTTTTCCAGATGGCTTTTTGTTTAAATAGCGTTGCCAGTTGTTCACCTTGTTGTAAGCCTAATTGTAGGCTTAGTAAGGTATTTGCTTCTTTAGTAATGGTCCATAAGATACTCACAGCTTCAGTGTTATCGCCAGCGAGTTTATTTAATACTTTAATTGCTTGGCGACTATTACCTTGTAGCAGTGCATCACTTAAATCAAAAATATCAAACTTGGCTTGATTAAGTAGGCCTTGTAAAACCTGCTGTTGATCGATCATAGCAGTGCCATGCAATAACGACAGTTTTTCGAGCTCTTGAAAACACGCTAACAAATTACCTTCAGTAGCATCAATTAGGGTGCGTTTGGCATCTGCTTGCATATTGATTTTTAAGCGCTGGCACTGCTCATCAAGCCAACGGCTTAAATGATTGCCGGTCAGGGGGTAGCAGGGTACAAATACGCCCAGTTTATCTAACGACTTAAACCAAGCACTGCGCTGAATATCTTGACTGGCCTTGGCCCCTTTTACAATAAGTACGGTGTCGGGGTTATTTAGTGCTACGAGCTGTTTAAACGTTTGGCTACCAACAATACCTGGCTTTTGAAAATTAAGGTCTAGCTCGATTAAAGTACGAGCACTAAATAACGACATACTTTGATATTGCGCTATTAGCTCTTGCCAATCAAAACCGGGAATTAAGGTAAATTTAACAACCTCATCAAAACCTTGCTGTTTCGCAATCTGACGAATTTGTTGAGCGCATTGTGCTACTTGAAAGGGTTCTTCACCAAATACTAAATAAAAAGGCTGTAAGCCTTTTTTTAATTCATTGGGTAATTGATTCGCATAACAGCGCATTATAGTTGCGACAGCTCTCTAACAATACGACGACTAGCTTGCATGCGAATTTCATTCAGTAGCAACTCTAACTCTTTTGCTTTTGCTAAAGCGTTATCTGGGTCGTCTTGATAATTACGATAAAGCTCAAAACGTTGTTCAATTGCTTCTTTGCCTGGGCGCTTGAGTAAGTAGCGAACACTATAAGCTAACTCGTACTCGGCAACCTGACCATTTTTAAATAATGATAAGGTTTGGCGTTCAAGACGATCTTTATATAAATACAGCTGAGCGACGTTTTTCTTAGGCGTGTCGAGTAACTCAACTTTGCTCAATGTGAGTTCTTTGCCAAGCATCGCAAATAACGCTGATTTTTCATCATCACCGTTTAAAGTTAAGGTGGCCAAGTCATCAGGCAGACTTGAGGCTTTTTTAAGGTGAAAGCCGCAGCTAGATAACAAAAAACAGACTAGCGCTAAGGCTAGTCCGTTTTTAATGGCATGAATAGCAGCCATAATTAGTTAGCAACCACGTTAAGTAGTTTACCTGGTACGTAAATAACCTTACGGATTGTTACGCCATCAGTGAACTTAGATACGTTAGGTTCAGCAAATGCTAGTGCTTCTACTTGCTCTTTAGTAGCATCAGCTGGCACCGTTAATTTTGCGCGTAGTTTACCGTTAACTTGCACGATGATCAGTTTTTCATCTTCAACAAGGGCAGACTCATCAACTACGGGCCAAGACGCATCTAAAATATCGCCTTCTTTACCCAATTCTTGCCACAATTGATGTGACAAATGCGGCGTAATTGGTGCAAGCATAATTAACAGCGCTTCAAGCGCTTCGTTGGCAATCGCTACATCTTGTTTGTCAGCTAAAGGTGCTTTTAACAATTTGTTTGAGATTTCCATGATTGCCGCAATGGCAGTGTTGAATGTTTGACGACGTTCAACATCATCAGTTACTTTTGCAATTGCTTTGTGCAGCTCACGACGGAGCACTTTTTGCTCGTTGTTTAATGCTGATTTGTCTAATGCTTGGAAACCAACAGTGTTTACATCAACCGCATATTTCCATACACGTTTAATGAAACGATGTGCCCCCTCAACACCTGAATCAGACCATTCAAGCGTTTGCTCTGGTGGTGCGGTAAACATCATAAATAAACGTACCGTATCAGCGCCGTATTGAGCGATAACTTGTTGCGGGTCGATACCGTTATTTTTTGATTTAGACATTTTGCTCATGCCTGATGAGAATACTGGCTCGCCGTCAACTTTATGCCATGCTTTAGTCACGCGGCCTTTGTCGTCTGTTTCAGTATTTACATCACTAGGGGAAATCCAAATGTCGCCACCTTTTTCATCTTTACGATAAAATGTTTCGGCAAGTACCATGCCTTGGCATAATAAGCGGTCAAATGGCTCATCTGAATTAACTAAGCCAAAATCACGTAATAATTTATGGAAAAAGCGCGAATACAATAAATGTAAAATAGCGTGCTCAATACCACCAATGTATTGGTTTACTGGTAACCAGTAGTTTGCCGCAGCTGGATCTAGCATACCTTTGTCATGGCGTGGACTACAGTAACGTGCGTAGTACCAAGATGATTCCATAAACGTATCAAAAGTGTCAGTTTCATGAAACGCAGGTGCGCCATTAACTGTGGTTTTAGCCCATTGTGGATCTGCTTTGATTGGCGATGTTACACCGTTCATTACCACGTCTTCTGGTAAGCGCACCGGCAGCATATCTTCAGTCGCAGCAAGTTCGTTACCGTTTTCATCGCTTAACATTGGGATTGGTGAACCCCAATAACGCTGACGGCTAACACCCCAATCACGTAAACGGAAGTTTACTTTACGCTCACCAACACCCAGTGCTTCAAGTTTGTCAGCAATAGCCTTAAATGCGCCATCAAAATCAAGGCCATCAAATTCAGCTGAATTTACCAGCACACCTTTTTCAGTGAATGCCGCTTCATTTAGGTTTACTTCAAGATCTGAACCTGCGACAGGTGCAATGACTTGTTTGATGTCTAAACCGTAAGCGGTAGCAAATTCAAAGTCCCGTTGGTCGTGCGCGGGTACGGCCATTACAGCACCTGAGCCATAATGCATTAATACAAAGTTGGCAACCCAAATTGGTACTTGCTCACCGGTAAGTGGGTGAGTAGCAAAAAAGCCCGTTGCGATGCCTTTTTTCTCCATCGTCGCCATATCAGCTTCAGCTACTTTGGTGTTTTTGCATTCATCAACAAAGCGTGCCACAGCGTCGCTATTTTTAGCTGCTTCTTGTGCGATAGGGTGTCCGCCTGCAACAGCAACATAAGTCACACCCATAAAGGTATCAGGGCGAGTGGTATAAACGCTGAATGTTTCGTTGTTATCGGTGCGTTTAAACTCAATATCTAACCCTTCAGAGCGACCAATCCAGTTGCGCTGCATGGTTTTAACTTGCTCTGGCCAATCTTCTAACTTGTCTAAGTCGTCAAGTAGCTCTTGCGCGTAGTCAGTGATTTTAATAAACCACTGTGGAATTTCTTTTTGTTCAACTACAGCACCTGAACGCCAACCGCGACCATCAATAACTTGCTCGTTAGCAAGTACTGTTTGGTCTACTGGATCCCAGTTTACCGTTGACATTTTTTTGTACACTAGGCCTTTTTCGTAAAGCTTAGTGAAGAACCACTGTTCCCATTTGTAATATTCTGGATGGCAAGTTGCGATCTCACGATCCCAGTCATAACCAAAACCTAATTGCTTAAGTTGGGTACGCATGTAATCGATGTTCTCGTAGGTCCATTTTGCTGGCGCAGTTTTATTTTTAATTGCCGCATTTTCAGCCGGTAGACCAAACGCGTCCCAACCCATAGGTTGCATTACGTTTTTGCCTTGCAAGCGTTGGAAACGAGAAACAACATCACCAATCGTGTAGTTACGCACATGACCCATGTGGAGTCGGCCGCTTGGGTAAGGGAACATAGAAAGGCAATAATACTTTTCTTTGCTCTCGTCTTCAGTGGCTTTAAATACTTGGTTTTCTTCCCAGTAGGCTTGGACTTTTGACTCTATGTCTTGCGGGTTATATTGCTCTTGCATCTACGGTTCCAGACTTCTTGCAAACTAATAAAAAATTGCCGTTAGGATACCCCAAAAAAAGCACTAATCACAGCGTCAAATCAGTGGATTTTATATGAAATTAGTTTTCAGGGCAGGTTAACCTATACTTGTGTAAGGTATAGGTTCGCTAAACACAGTTCTGAAGGAGTAAACAATGGCTGATTATAAGACGTGGTTAACAGATTTGAGCACATGGTTAAAAGACGTAAAAGATCATGAGCTAAAAGATGCGATGGATAAGTTTATTGAATCTGAACAAGCGCTAAAAGATTTAGGACAAGAAAAATTAACTTTATACAGTGAATATTTAAAGCGCGATATTGAGCACATCCAAGAGCACGATCAACACTATGGTTCCCTTGCATGGCAAGAGCTTAAAGAGTCTTTGTGGTTTGAACTTTCACATATCGAAGACAAAACTCAACTTGAGTGGCAAGCATTAAATCAAGATTTTAAGCACAATGGGGTATATCACCAAGGCGAATGGATAGCCATGGGCACATTAGTATGTAAGAATTGCCAATATAGTTATGATATTTACCACGCTACGCAAATTACAGCGTGTTCGCAATGTGATGGTATCTACTTTAGCCGCAAGGCACTACAACCTTAAATAGTTAGTGAACAGTGCCTTTTAGTGCACTGATGCCACCTTACAAAATCAACGAATATGTTGGTATAAAAAGAAGTTAGAATGACGAAGAAACTGCTGCCTTTATCTGTGTCGGCCCTTGCGCCGACAATTTCACTTAATCATGTACAAACGTGCATGAACAATCCATATCCTGAAACCTTGACTTTCATCGGTCAACAGCGGGCGCAAAGTGCGCTTGATTTCTCGTTAGGGATGGAATTACCTGGTTACAATGTGTATGTAATGGGGGAGGCCGCGCATGGTCGGTTTACCTTAGTCAAAGATAAACTTCAAGCACACAGCAAAGGCCGGCCAACACCAAATGAGTGGTTATACGTTAATAATTATGACGACCACCGCGAGCCTATCGCAATGTTTTTACAAGCAGGTCAAAGTAAACAGTTAGCTGATGATATTGACTCATTTATTGATGAAGTACTCGACACCTTTCCTGCAGCGTTTGATAACCCAGCGTACCAGCGTAAAAAGAAAAAAATCGACCGTGAATTTAACGACGCTTACGATAGCGCAATTACTGCTGTGGAAATTGCCGCGCTTGAGCAAAGTGTTGCCTTAATTGAAGAAAAAAGTGTGGTTGGATTTGCCCCGCTGATTGATGGCAAACAACTAAGCGATGCTGAATTTGCTGAGCTTGATGATGAATTGCGTGAACAATTTTATGAAGTAATTGAAAAACTCGAAGATGCACTCATTGAGGCACTGATTGAGTTGCCTCGTTGGAAACGTGAATCATCTGAAAAACTCCGTAATTTAAAAAAATCCACCGCAGAGCTGGCTACTAAGCCATTACTAAAAGATCTTGAACATAAATATGCTGCGCACATTGGAGTATTACGCTATCTAAAAGACATCCGCGTGGAAATTATTGATGCGGTACTTGAGTGGCTCGATGATGAAGATGTTAGCGACGAAAACAAAGAAGATTTTGACCGTAAAGGGATGCTTACCGACTTTTTTGCACCTAATATTTTAGTTGAATTTAAAGAAGGTGATGCTGCCCCTGTGGTGTATGAGCCAAATCCTACCTTTGGTAATATTTTTGGCAAAATTGAATATGCTACTTCACAAGGCTCATTGATCACCAGTTATCGATCGATTCAGCCGGGGGCACTGCATCGCGCTAACGGTGGTTATTTGATTATGGACGCTGAAAAAGTGATGGCTAATCCACAAGTGTGGGATGGTTTAAAGCTGTCATTAAAAACTCATCAAATCAAAAATGATTTACCGTATCAAGATAGTGCTGTTGGCAGTAGCTTTACCTTGCGTCCACAGTTGATCCCGCTTGATGTAAAAATTATTTTACTCGGCTCGCGTGAGTTGTATTACACCATCGGTGAATATGACGAAGAGTTTGCTGAGCTGTTTAGAGTGTTAGCCGATTTTGATTATTACCTGCCAAGCAGTGATAAATTACAGTATCAATTTATCACTAAAGTGATTGAGTACTGTGAGCAGACGCTAAAGTGTAGTCTAACTGAGTCAGCGATGGCACGATTACTGAAATTTAGCTACCGCCAAGCAGAACACCACAATAAGCTTTCAGCTCGTTTTGCTGATGTATTAGAGCTAGTGGCAGAAGCCAGCTTTTATACCAAGCAAGATAACTTAACTTTAATTGATGCCCATCATATTGATGAAGCGATTGAAGGCAAGCAATATCGTACTGGGCAAATTAGCGAAAATATGCTCAGCGATATCAAAGAAGGGCATACCTTAATTGCCACCGACGGTCATGCTGTAGGTAAAGTAAACGGTTTAACAGTATTACACATTGGCGATACTTCTTTTGGTACTCCGGCACGGATCACCGCCACGGTTTACGCTGGTGCGGATGGGGTAATTGACGTTGAGCGCGAAGCTGAGCTGGGTAAAGCCATTCACTCCAAAGGTGTCATGCTACTGACTGGCTATTTAGGTAATAAATATGCGCAGCAATTTAGTTTAACGCTCAGTGCTAATATCGCCATTGAACAAAGTTATGGCTACATTGATGGCGACAGTGCGTCATTAGCTGAGTTGTGTGCGCTTATTTCTGCAATTACTAGCTTACCTATTAGCCAGTCAATTGCACTGACTGGTTCAATTAACCAGCACGGTGACGTGCAAGCCATTGGCGGTGTAAACGAAAAAATTGAAGGGTTTTTTAAGCTTTGCAAAATGCGTGGTTTAACGTCTGCGCAAGGAGTAATAATTCCTAAATCAAATCAAGTAAACTTAGTGCTTGATGACGAGATCCTCAATGCAGTAGAGCTTGGCAAGTTTCATATTTATGCAGTTGAAACGGTTGACCAAGCGCTTAATTTACTGATGGATATTGCAGCAGGCGAGTTGAGCGACGGGCAATATCCTGAAAACTCAGTTAACGGCATTGCCTTAGCCCGTTTAAGTGAAATTGCAGATATCGTTAATGGCGATAACGACGAAAAAGAACACGAGAAAGAATAATCATGATCAACATTATTTTGGCGATTATCATCGCCATTTTATGCTTTTTGATTTTTCAAAATAGCAAAAAAGTAAAGCAACAAGCGGTCGCTAATGCGCAAATCGAAGCCGACTTTTTAGTGGCAAACAGCAAGGTTGAAGGGGTTATTGAGACCGCATCTGGTCTGCAATATAAAGTTGTTAGCAGCAGTGGTAGTGAGGCAAGACCAAGCCCAACTAGCATGGTGAATGTGCATTATCACGGTACTTTGCTAGATGGCAGTGTATTTGACAGTTCTGTTGAGCGTAATAGCCCAATCAGTTTTGGTTTAAATCAGGTAATAAAAGGCTGGACTGAAGGCTTACAACTGATGAGTGAAGGCGATAAATACACCTTTTATATCCCTCACCAATTAGCTTACGGTGAAAAACGTGTTGGCAGTATTCCTCCAGCCTCTTTACTTATATTTGAAGTTGAATTACTTAAAGTAGAGTCTTAGTTGAAAAAAATGGCGAAATAAATACATTCGCCATTTTAAACAACTTTTACATGGCTTCTAGCTTGATACCACGTGTTTCTTTTATATATTTAACAATAAAAAATACGCTAATAAAGGCCGAAATAGCATAAAACCCATAGGCACCAGCTAAACCAATACTACCGAGCATAATCGGGAAGGTCATGGTAATTGTAAAGTTGGCAAGCCATTGCGCACTTGCTGCAACAGCTAAAGCAGCCCCTCGAATACGATTATTGAACATTTCGCCTAATAGTACCCATACAACAGGTCCCCAGCTTAAGCCAAAAAATACCACAAAGAGATTAGCCATGATAAGTGCAAACGTGCCCATACTGTCAGTTAATGCAAGTTTACCTGCCGCATCGAGGCCTGCGCTACCAAAGGTATAAGTTAATGCACTTAAACTAATAAACATACCAATACTACCTACTAGTAATAATGGTTTTCTGCCTACTTTATCGATAAGCGCAATTGCTATAAAAGTAGATAAAATATTGGTAGTACCCGCTAATACATTGATGAATAAAGATTGTGATTCATCAAAACCCGCTGCTTGCCAAAGCTCAGAGCCGTAATAAAAGACCACATTAATGCCTACAAATTGCTGAAAAACAGACAAAGCGATACCAACCCATACGATTGGGTGTATTTTCTTTTTACCGTCAATAAATAAGTCACGAATACTTGGTTTTTTATCGCCATGAAGTGACTGCTTAACATCGTTTATTTGTGATTGGGCATCATCATTAGATATTTTTTTAAATACAGCTTTGGCTTTTTCTAATTGGCCTTGGGCAACTAAATAACGCGGCGACTCTGGTATAAATAATACTCCCAACAGAAATAATCCTGCAGGTACAAGTTCTGCCCAAAACATCCAGCGCCAAGCCGCCAGCTCAAGAATAAAAATACCTTCAGCGCCGTTTGCCGCCGAAGCGATCAGGTAATTACTTAAAAAAGCAGCAAATAAGCCAAGTACAATCGCTAATTGTTGCAGTGTTGCTAATCGTCCACGCAAAGCCGCAGGTGCGACTTCAGCAATGTAAGCGGGTGCCAATACAGATGCAGCGCCAATACCGAGACCACCAAATAGACGATAAAAAATAAATTCAGCGGAGCTGTCTGCAATGCCTGAACCAAACGCGCTAATGGCAAATATTACTGCAGTGATGATCATAATTGAGCGGCGGCCAAATTTATCAGCAAGCGGGCCCGCAATCAGCGCACCAAGAGCACAACCCAGTAAAACCGACGCAACATTAAACCCTGTTGCGACGCTGCTTGAGTTAAATGTTTTGCCAAGCGCCGACACAGTTCCGTTGATAACCCCGGAGTCAAAGCCAAATAAAAAGCCACCAATTGCTGCAACGCCAGATATAAATATAACGTAAAGTAGAGAATGGGTGTTTGTTGATAAAGAGTGATTCGGGCTATTAATCTTGCCCGACGATAAAGGTGTTGTCATGGTGATATACCTGGTTATTGTTGTAACGAATTATATAGTAGTGTGAGGCGACGCATATTTTAACATGATTTTATCGGGGCTGACTCTTTCATAACTAATATTAAAGTTATTATTAAGCACTTCGAGTAGACCTTTAACGTCGCCAGTTTTGAACATGCCTGCAACGTGTACTTGCTTCAAACGTTCGTCATCAGCAAGCTCAAAGTTAATATTGGTATAGCGGCTAATTTCGGTCATTGCGTCGCTAAGTGATTCGCCTCTGAAAATGATACTCCCTTGACGCCAAGATAAGTTTGCTGCCACATCAATCGCGTCAATTTTTTCAACTTTTTTGGTAATTTCACCCTTAAAGTCTAAATTGAGTTTCTCACCCTTTGATACCGGCGTGGAATGCAGCGATACATCTTTTGCAACTCTAGAAGTGCCATTATTTGAGAGATTAGGTACAGCGGTTGTATACTGCTGAGCAACTAATACTTTTCCATCGGTAACAATAAGTTCTATTTGTTTATTGTTTACCTCTACATTAAACGCAGTTCCAACGGCTTGGATTATTTTATTACCAGTGACGACACTCAAAGGCCGTGAGGTATCATGTGCGACATCAATATGGATCTCACCACGAAGAAGATTGATTACTCGGGCTGATGGAGTGTATTTAATATGGACAAAACTATTTGTATTGAGTGTTATTTTACTTTGGTCAGGCAAAATAATATCTTTACTTTCTCCAATCGCAGTTTGAAAGTTTAATTGTTTTGCTACTACCGCAGATTTATTCGCTTGGTTAAACAGCGAAAAATTAAATGTTTCTTGAAAAAAGCTAAGCGCAACAGCCAATAAAATGGATGCTGCTATTGCGCCTAACCACACAGGGAGTTTTTGTTGTTGTTTTGATGCTTGTGGAAATAAGTCTGATAAACGACTTAACTCACTCATTTTATCCCACAATTGTGCAACTTCTAGCAGAACCTCAACATTTTTGTAAGAATCTCCAAGCCAAGCTTTAAGTGCTTCTTTTTCATCGCTGCTAAGGTTTCGGTCAAGTTTGGCTAGCCACTCACTCGCTTGATCTAAGCGTTCATCTTCAACTTGATTACTATCTTGGGAAGATTGATGGATCTGATGAATGTTACTCATATTTGCCTCCTGCACTGAGGTTTGCTGAAGGGGCTGGCTCATTATAGGTGCTTTTATTTGATTGACGCATAAACAGCGTACATCTTTTCATGCCTGTTGCAATATGCTTTTCCACGGTACTTTCACTAAGCTCCAATTGTGCAGCTATTTCACGCTGCGAATAGCCATACACTTTTTTTAATACAAATACTTTTCGACACTGTATCGGAAGCAATCTTACTGCTTCACAAAAATTCGAAAATTCATTATCGGTAAGTGTGCTCTCATACATCTCATCTTTGTATTGTTCACACAGAAGTTGCTCAAGCGCTTCCATATTATCAATACCGTCGACCAAGCGTATATTGGCCTGTTTTTGATAATCTAATGCTAAATTACGCGCAGTTTTATAGATAAATGACTTGGGAGAGTTAATATTGTCGCTGTTTTCAATTTTGCATATACGCACATACGTTTCTTGCACAATATCTTCAATTTCATGAGGTGGCACAATTTTAGCCACAACTCGCGAAATGCTTTTTCTTGAGACTAAATAAGCCTTGTGAAGTAGTGTGTCTTTCGTCATTAACGTTTTCTCATCGGATTTAGCTCTGCTGTTATTATTTTTATGCCAATACTTAGTAAGACGATTGAGATAAAAAAATCCACTAGGCAAAAACCATTTAATCGCATTTTTTTAATATAACGTTACCCATTGCCCTTTACCGGTCTATTTCTCGTTTTGCTTAAAGCTTGTAATTACAGTGTTAATTGTACTACAGTTTTTAGCAATCAAGAGTTCGGGTCTTGGCGCTAAGCTACTTAGCATCGTATGGTGCTTCTTTGGTTGTTAAAAAAACAGCGTAAAAATTATCTTAATTTACATCACTAAGTACTTAGATATTTACACCCAAATAGATACTTTAAATACGATTTAAACTTTTTAATTACTTGTTCTAATTGACGATATGCAGCAATTTTAGAAATGGGTTTAGCGGATAAAAACAGCAATTACTTTGCAAGCGAAACATTATTCAAAATTGAATATTTCGCCGTTGTATTTTAGTAATAATAAAAACAAAAAGGCTTAGCAATTTTCAGTATGACTAGTCAAAAATATATATTATTTGTAAATAATCGAAAATATTTATGGGGGAAAATAAAAACTCACTCGTCTTTGTTTTGTGTATGGCGAAAAACCATGCACATGAAATATCAAACATCTCAGCTTCATTTTTGTGTACTGGTTTTGGTTTTTACTTTGTTTAATACAGAGGCTCAAGCAAATACCAAAAATGGCAAGATTATGTTTGATATTCCAAGACAAAGGGCTGATCTATCGCTGATTAATTTTGCAGAGCAAGCTGATATTACCTTGTTGTTTCCGTTGGATAAAATCCAACAGTTGCAGACTAATAATATTACTGGTGAGTATTCAATAATAACTGCATTAAATAGTTTACTTGCAGGGACAGGCTTGCAATCACATGTCAGCGAAGATGGGCAAATATCTATTTCGATAGATCCACGCTTCGAGAGAAATGACAACATGACTAATTATAAAAAAAACGGGGTGGCGAGTGCCGTACTCGCAGTGCTTAGTAGCGTTACACTACCTGCAGTAGCCGATACCGCAGAACAAGGACCTGAAATAATTGAAGTAAGAGGAATAAGAGGATCACTTGGACGCGCAATGGATGCTAAACGTGAAGCGGGTGGAGTCGTCGATTCTATTTCAGCAGAAGATATTGGTAAATTCCCCGATACTAACTTAGCTGAGTCATTGCAACGTATCACCGGTGTTTCGATTGACCGTTCCGGCGGGGAAGGTCAATTAATCACGGTACGGGGATTCGGCCCGCAATTTAATACCGTGTTAGTCAATGGCCGCCAAATGGCATCTGAAAACCAAAGCCGAGCATTTAGTTTTGATACTATCGCGTCGGAGCTGGTAAAGAGTTTAGATGTATTTAAAACATCAACCGCAACAAAGCAGTCAGGCGGTATAGGCTCAACAATCAATGTAAATACCGCTCGTCCATTTGCTATTAATGGCTTTAAAGTAGCCGGCAGCATAAAAGGTATTTATGACGACAATAGTGAAGAAACAACGCCAGAGGTATCAGGATTAATTAGTAATACATTTAATGACGATACCCTAGGTTTGTTATTCGCTGTGTCACGTCAAGAACGTAGAACCCGGTTAAATCAAGCACAAGTAGATGGCTGGTTAGAAAATGTTGGCGTGCCTAAGCCGCAAACACAAAGCGGACAAGCTTATACTGGCAATATTTTTTCTCCCCGTAATTATGATCATAAAGTAACCACAGAGACGCGCACTCGCACCAATGCTAATTTAGTTATTCAATATGCCCCGTCTGATGATGTAGTGATTACTGGCGATGCACTGTATTCTGATTTTGATGTTGAAGCCGATACAACGTCTTATGGACACTGGTTTACTGCACCCAATTTAGAAGGGTTTGGTAATGCTGATGGACCAACTGTTGACGAAAATGGCACGGTGATTGATCTTTATCAAGAAGTTGGGCTTGCAACGGATATGCACGCTAAAAAATTCGATCGTTTAACAAACTCCAGTGCGCTTGGGCTTAATTTACAATGGCACGTAAACGATAATTTAAAAATGAATTTTGATTTAAGCCATTCAAAGGCTGAGCGTGAAGCAAATAATGGCCGAGGTGATCAGTTATCTTTGATTGGTTATGCAAACCGTGTGCGCTTTCAAGTTGATCAAGGGATCTTACCTTATGCGAGTGAGTTTGCATCGGCTGATGACAGTATTTACAGTGGTCAACAGGAGCTAGATGGCAGCGCATATAACCCGGCAATTAGCCCTGATGGGGTCTCAAATCATTTAGATCCGGCAAATAGCCGAGCTCATGTTATGTTGCGTCGTGGCTGGGCGGTCGAAGATACCGTTGATCAATTTCGTTGGGATAGTACATGGTACAACGATGGTTATACGGGTCTTGTAGCCGTAAAATTTGGTGCAATGTATTCATCCGAAACTAAAAGTCTTGAACGTTGGGATAATGAAGGTGTAGGTATACATTGTACTTTCTGTGGTTACCCAGATATGCCTAGTATGGACGGACTCGCACAGTTTGTATTTGATGCCGGCGATGACTTTTTAGATAACGTCAGTGGCAGTGGTCGTATGCCAACATCTTGGCTTGCACATGATGGTGAAGCAAACTTTGCTTATCTTGAGCAATATGCCGCTGCAAATGGGCAGCCAATTAGCTTTGATGCAGTAAAGCGTAACAAGTCATTTGAAATAACAGAAGACACAATTGCTTTATATAGCGAATTTGATTTTGAATCAGAGCTTGCGGGTATGCCCTTGTTTGCCTCAGCTGGGTTTAGGTATGAAACGACTGATGTTGAAGTGAACGGAAGCGATGAACCAGTTAACTCATTGTCAATTTTAGATAAAACAGAAATGTTAGCTAATTATGGCAATGTTCAATCTATTTCAGCTAATTCTGACTATGAAGCCATTTTACCTAATTTTAGTCTTAAGCTCGAAATCAATGATGACTTAATTGCCCGTGCTGCGGTATCACAAACAATCACTCGACCGACGCTCGATAGTATGTCACCGGTAACAGTGATAGAAACAACGCGGCAAGGTGGCAATTTAACATCCAGCTCTGGTAATCCAGCGTTAGCTCCTTTTACTTCTGATAACTTAGATCTATCTCTTGAATGGTACTACGGCAATGCAAGTTATGTATCGGCAGGTTATTTTAGAAAAAATGTTGCTAATTTTATTATCAATACCACTGAAGACTTAACCTTTGAACTGCCCGGTGGCGGTCTACTTACTGATCCTTCCACAGGTAATGATGTTGATAGTCCAGATCCAGCAGACACCACGGCGGTGTTTACCAATACCATACCAAATAACAGTGAATCAGCAATTGTTGATGGGTGGGAGGTTGCTCTACAGCATACTTTCGACAGTGGCTTTGGTTTTATGGTTAATGCCACTATTGTAGATAGTAACAAAGAGTTAGATGCTGCAGATATTACTCAAGTGTTTGCTCTTACAGGCTTAAGTGATTCATATAATGTGGTAGGTTTTTATGAAAATGATTCTTTTCAAGCTCGCTTAGCTTACAACTGGCGAGACAGCTTTGTGCAATCGTTAAGTCAACTTAATGGTGATGGTGTAACTATTGTAGAAGACTATGCACAGCTTGATGCGAACATTAGTTATGATTTAACAGAACACGTCACAGTCTTTATTGAAGGCATTAATCTAACTCAAGAGTATGTTCACAAACGAGGTCGTTTTGCTAATCAAATGCTACAAATTGAAGACAGCGGTCGACGTTTCATGTTCGGTATTCGCGGTAATTTCTAGGCATTAATCGGGTAAATAAAGTGACTTTTATGTATTGATTAAAAGTCACTTTTAATTGTAATCCACGCGAGTATTAAAATGAAACAACAAGAAAAAAGCATAAACACAGTGATTGTCGTGGGTGGTGGTATTGCGGGTTGGTTAACTGCGGGGCGATTGGCTGCAGAGCATAAGAGTAATACGGACGTTGGCGTCAAGGTCACGTTAGTCGAATCGCCAAACGTACCAATTATTGGCGTTGGTGAAGGTACTTGGCCAACAATGCGCAGCACTTTAATCGCTTTGGGTATTAGTGAAACCGACTTTATCCGTGAGTGTGACGCTAGTTTTAAACAAGGTGCTAAGTTTGCACAATGGGTGGATGGTGGCGAAGATGATTATTATTATCACCCATTGGTTTTACCGCAAGGATTCACTAAAACAGATATGGCAGGATATTGGTTAAACGATGGCGAGCAATCATCATCGTTTTCTAATGCGGTATGTTTTCAAGAAGCACTTTGCGAGCAAGGTCTTGCGCCAAAGACGATCAGAACGCCTGAATATGGCGCTGTCGCCAATTACGCTTATCATCTAGATTCAGCTAAATTTGCAGTGTTTTTACAAAAACACTGCATCGAAAATTTAGGTGTAACCCATATTTTAGCTGATGTTACTAAAGTTAACAGCATCGAAAATGGTGATATAGGTAGTTTAACAACAAAGCAGGCCGGAAATATAAGTGGCGATTTATTTGTTGATTGCAGTGGTTTTTCATCGTTATTGCTCGGAGGTCATTATCAAGTGCCGTTCAAATCTTATCGTGATGTTTTATTCATAGATACGGCTTTAGCAGTACAGGTACCCTATGAAAATGACAGTAGCCCAATCGCTTCACATACCATCTCGACGGCGCAAGAAGCAGGTTGGATCTGGGACATAGGTTTACAACATCGCCGTGGTGTTGGTTATGTGTATTCGAGCAAACACAGTACTGAATCACAAGCAAGGGCAAGACTTGCCGACTATATAGGCGATAAGATTGATTCACTGACAATCAGAAAAATTCCGATAGAAAGTGGCCATCGCAGTCACTTTTGGCAAAATAATTGTGTTGCTGTTGGATTGTCTGCTGGCTTTTTAGAGCCACTTGAAGCGTCTGCTCTTGTGTTAGTTGAGATGTCAGCGCAAATGATTAGCGAGCAATTGCCACCGACTCGCGAGGTAATGGATATTACAGCGAAACGCTTTAACGATACATTTCTCTACCGCTGGGGGAAAATAATCGACTTTTTAAAGCTGCACTATATTTTGAGTAAGCGCACCGATAATGCGTTTTGGATAGATAATCGCGATCCACAAACGATCCCACAAAGCTTGCAAGATTTAATGCAACTTTGGCAATATCGCGCTCCTGCTGATTATGATTTTGCGAGTAATAATGAAGTGTTTCCTGCTGCAAGCTATCAGTATGTCTTGTATGGAATGGGCTTTAAAAGTGATTACAGCAACTCACCTCACTTATTAAATGATAAAACATTTGCACAGAGTCAATTTGCTAAAAATAAACATATGATTCAGCAAGCAGTTTCAACATTACCTAGTAACAGAGAGTTACTTGATAAAATTAAGCTGCATGGGCTTAGTGCAATTTAATTGTGCTGTGAAATATAAAGAATAAAGAGAACAATATGACTAATTTAGTTGCAATTAATTACAGTGCTCACAAACATTTAAAAATTGATATCGCGAAAACTCAAGAACACAGTGCCACGCAAAATATGCTTCCCGTTGTGGTTGCTGAATTTAGCCAAGTATCTGTGCAACATCCGATCGTACTTGCTAAGAGTGGTGAAACAGGCGAATTTACCTTAACGGCATTATTAGGTTTTGAGCAACATGAAAATTTATTTTCGAAAGACGGTCAATGGCAAGGAGTTTACATACCATTACAGTTACAAAGGCAGCCATTTTTTGTCGGTGAAATACAAGCTGAAGAAGCGGGAGATTATGCGGTTTGTATAAACTTAGACAGCCCATCGATAGTTCGCGACTCAGCGCAAAATAACGTCAATGACATCCAGGTATTATTTACTGACAGCGGTGAAGATAGTGATTATTTTGTTAAAATGAAACAATGCTTAGGGTATTTATTGCAAGGCGAAATAGAAAATAAAGCACTGATTGACACATTGTTAGCACTTAATTTAGTGCAGCCTCTTTCCCTTGACGTTACCTTTTGCAATAAGCAAAGTTCACGTTTAAACGGTCTATATACGGTAAGTGAAGAGAAAGTAGCGGCACTAGCTCCTGAACAAATAGGGCGTTTACATAAAGCACAACAGCTTAAACCAATCTACACGATGATCAATTCATTGGGTCAACTGTATCCACTTATTGAACGTAAAAATCAGCAGTTTGTTAGTGTACATGACTAGTGCTACTTTTTTAAACCCGGCAATGAAAGTTACACGCTTAGTTGTTGGTAATGAGCGCATACCTGTTTTAGTGATTGATGATTTAAGTTTAAACTATAATGAACTCATCGCCTGTGCTTGTGAAAACGTTAATCATAGCTCGGCATTTACTGCATCTAATGGAGATTTATACCCAGGGGTTCGCAAACCATCACCGGCTAACTATAGTGAGCAACTTAAAGAGTTACTCCCTATCTTAAAATCGTCGTTCAATTTTATCGATAGCAATGGCATGAAAGTGGTTTTTTCTGCGTTTTCAATTGCCACAACACCGGTAACAAAATTAAGGCCCATTCAAATGTTGCCTCACTTTGATACTCCTAGTGTTAACCAGCTTGCTGCTGTGCATTTTTTATGTGCAAAAGCATATGGTGGAACGTCCTTGTATCGGCATAAAGCATCTGGCTTTGAACGTATAACACAGCAGCGACTCGCACCGTATCGTGCAATGATCAAACAGCAAGCCATTGCTCAAAGGCTCCACGAACGTCCTAGTTATATTTCCAGTGATACAACATTGTTTGAGCAAATAGCCTCACTAGAGGCGAAACCGAATAGGCTTATTGTATATCCAAGTAATGCCTTGCATTCTGGTAATATTAATCCTGATTTAGGACTATCTAGTAATCCATCAACTGGCCGTTTAACCATTAGTAGCTTCCTAGTCTTTGGGTAATAACAAATACTAGGAAGCTAAAGTAACCTGAGCGCAGATTTAGTATTTTGATTGAATGGCTGAGTTTGTAGATGTTATATCTAAAGTAGAAATATAAGTTATATCGTTTGTTTATTGGTAATACTGTAAAATAAACATGTACTTAAAAAGCTTGTGTAAGATAATTCATATAATTTTCGCGCTCAATGCTTTAAGTACTGCGCGGGTTCTATCGCGGGTATTGAGCTTTGCCAGTAAGCTTGATACATGATTCTTAACGGTTCCTTCAGCTAAAAAAATGGCTTGAGCTATTTCTTTATTAGATAGTCCAGCTGCGATCAGTTTTAAAATATCAGTTTCGCGTTCACTCAGCGGTTCAATTTCATTATCCCCAAAGGTCGACAGCTGTGCTGCATTTAGCTGATTTAATAACACTGGCTCTGCTAAGGTTTGTCCGTTGTACACACGATGGACTGCATGATGAAGCTTTTCGGTGTCGACATCCTTGAGTAAGAATCCATTAGCTCCTGCTTGCATTGCATCGACAAATAACTGCGGATCATCAAAAGTTGTTAAGATAATTACCTTGCAATCAAAATGCTGTTTGCGAAGTTGGGTTAGTGCTTCGATACCATTGACGCCAGGCATCCTAATATCCATTAATAGTACATCAATGGGATCAGAGGATAGCTGCTCGCATACTTTGATGCCTGAGTCGAGTTGCCAACAGACGGTAAATTCGTCCGCTAAAGAGAGTAAATTGGCGATCCCCTCGCGGATCAGTGCTTGGTCGTCGACAATGGCTAGTCTGATCATAATGTGTCCTTAAGGGGGAGGGTGACATGTAAGCAAAAACGCTCTGGCGTTTGCTTGATTTCCATACAGCCTTGATATTCACTTACCCGCTCTTTGATTGAGTTTAAACCACAGCCGAAATTCAAATCACTTTGTTGGGATTGCTGATTAATAATATCTAAGGCTAACATTTTGTTGGTCTGTGATAGTCGCACTTCAATGTGTTTAAATTGGCTATGCTTAATCGCATTGGTAATTGCTTCTTGACACACTCTTAATATACATTCGGCTTGCTTATGGGAATGGATCTGCAGCGCATTGTCGATGTTAACAGCAAAATTGTAACCAGGTAACCGATCTGCAATTTCATTGAGTGCTGTTTTTATATCAATATCACCGTCGGTACGAATACTGCGAACCATGTTGCGGATCTCACTCAGTAATGCTTTTGCTAAGTCGCGTGATTGGATCAATGTAGCATGAGAAGAGTCATCATTTGAGTTGGCTGTTTGCTGTGCGGCAAACTCTAAATTTAAAATTAATGCGGTAAGTTGATGGCCACAAATATCATGCAGGTCACGACTGATCTCAAGGCGCTCACCATGACGAATACTATCGGTTAGTAAACTTCGTGTAGAAGCAAGGTGTGCATTCATCAGTGTTAATGCTTTATTTGTTGCAGCTTCTTTGACGGCAACTTTACTGGCGGCAAACGAAAAAATCTCAAAAGCCAAGTAGACACTACTTAGTGTTAATTCATGCCACAGAGAAATAGCATTTTCTTTACTAAAAAAGAGCACCAGCACAAGTGAGCTATGAGCAGCAACCATCGGGACTAAAGCGTATCTCGAGCTAAAAATGAAAGGCAGTTGCCCTGCTATAATCACCAATAAAATATAAATTAATGGGGTGTGTAATATCCAGCCTAATATTAAAGTTGCCAGTATTTGTAAAAATATAAAACAGCTTAAACTGCGAGGATTTTGGTTTACACCATTTGTCAGTGTAATCACTAAAAAGCTTAGTATATACAGCATATAAGCGAGAAAACTGCTTAATAGCGATGTGGCTTGACTAGTTACTAAAGTAAGCGTCATAACTGTGGCGCAGCCTAGTAAGCCCGCTAATGTTAGTTGCCAGTTAATAGGTTTTTTTAGTGTCAATAAAGAGGGCGACTGCATTTCGCTTCCAGCAAAAAAACAAAGTGCTTTAGTTTACGTTAGCTTGTCTTTAAATAGCAATAAAACAGCAATGACTCATTAATTTAAATCAATAAAACAGTATGCGGGTTTTTAAACGCGATGTTAATAAATTTGCTTAATACTAAGACATAAACAAACTAATTTCAAAAAACATGACTTTTGGCACCTGTATTATATGTGGGACTTTTCTACAGTAGCTACATCAGCTTAGCAATAGGTGTTAAGCCACATTAGAAAGAGCTTGTTATGTTTAAAAAATTAGTTTTTACCAGTGCATTTGCAATCAGTAGCTTAGCTGCACAAGCTGCCGAATTAACGGTCGATATTGCGGGGATCACACAGCTTGAAGGTGATATATATGTGGTGCTTTATGACTCAGTCTCTGCTATGGAGTCAAATAAAGCCACGCTAGCATATAAAGGGGCCGTGACTAAGTTACAGACTACAGTAACATTTAGCGATTTAAGCGCCGGTGATTACGCCATTTTGGCTTACCAAGATTTAGATAATAATCAAAAGCTCAATCGTAATATGATTGGTATTCCTAATGAGCCATATGGTTTTAGTAATAATCCTCGTTTAATGGGGCCGCCAAGTTTTGACAAATTACGCTTTGCTGTCGGTGATGTTGATCACACTATTCAAATTTCGATTGATTAAGGATATTGCTATGTTACGTCGTGAATTTTTAAAAAAATCAACATACTTAGGCACATGCGCAATTATCGCTAGCCAATGCCCTGCGGTATTTGGAGCAAATGCAAAGCCACAGCCAAGTCATTCTTCTGCTATACAGTCTTCTTTTTTAGGTTGGCAAGGGGTAACGGATAATATTGATCCACATTTTGAACCTTGGCAAGGTGAGCTACCCGTTCAGTTACAAGGTATGACATTTTTCCGCAATGGCCCGGGTATGCAAGAGCGGGCAGGGCAGCGTTACAGCCATTGGTTTGATGGCGATGGGTTTGTTAATCAATTTAAATTTTCACAGCACGGTGTCACTCATCAAGGAAAATTTACACAAACACAGAAGTTTGTCGAAGAGAGTAAAGCAGGAAGGTTTTTATATAATGGTGCAGGCTCAATAATTACTAATGCAAAACCGGCAAAAAATACCCAAGTATTCAATACTGCAAATACGGCATTGTTACCAATGGACGGTGAGCTTTGGGCTATGTGGGAAGCGGGTACGCCGTATCGCCTTGATCAAGAAACACTCGCAACCAAAGGACAGGTTGATTTTGGGTCTGAATTAAATGGGGTTCCTTTTTCAGCTCATCCTCATGCTGATACCGATGGTACGATTTGGAACTTTGGTGATATTTCTTTTACAGGTAAACCTTGCATTGTAGTGTATCAACTGACGGCGCAAGGAGGCATAAAACGCTATAAACTTTTACCACTGCCACATCATAGTTATATTCATGATTTTGCAGTGACAGAGCAGTATTTAATATTTTATTTGCCACCCATGTTACAGCAACTGGGAGAAACTTATATAGAACGATTTAAATGGCAAAAACAATTAGGCAGTCGGGTATTAGTGGTTGATAAGCATAGTTTGCAAGTAGTTAACCAGATGGAGCTTGAAGCTGGATTTGTTTTTCATTTTGGAAATAGTTGGCAACAAAATAATGAACTAGTTGTTAACTTATGTCTGTATCCAGATGCAACTGTAATGACTGATGTAATGGCTAATATAGACAATCACCAAAATCGTATTGCGCATGAACCAGCTAAAGCAGCGCAGCTTAGGCTTAATCTTGTTACTAACAAGGTATCGATTAACTGGGCTGAACCATATATGGAATTTTTGCAATTTGATAAGCGTTTCGCTGCTAAGTCATCGGCTTTGCAGTATGGCGTAGGAATAAGCAAAAATAATCCACATAAAGAGTTTAATGCAATCACAAGACTGAACACGCAATCAGGCCAAAGTCAAAGTTATAGTTTTGGTGATACAGCCCATGTTGAAGAGCCTTTATTTGTAGCCAAAACAAATAGTAATAGAGAAGGGCAAGGTTATATCATTAATACGTGGTTGGATTATGGATCGGCTAAAAGTGGTGTTGCTGTTTTTGATGCGGAGAAAATAGGTCAAGGGCCGTTGGCTTCAATGCAATTACCCTATCATTTACCGCTGGGTTTTCATGGAGCAATAGTATAGCAAAAGCTAATTTACAGTTTGCAAAGCAAGTGTGTTTAATTGTTGCTTGGAATCTAACGGTAAAACTCCTTTGCCAGTGAGTTTAATACCGGCGCTTAGGTGCTTAACCATTAGTAGCTTCCTAGCCTTTGGGTAATAACCAAGGGTAATGTTTTTGCAAAAGAAAGCTAAAGTCTTATTATTTTGTGCCGATATTATTACCAGGATAATTTTAAGGATGAAATATGAAGATCTTACCTGTTATTACTATTCCTGAAGCTCATGGGTTTCAAAGTAAATACGAAAAACGACTTGAAGAACAAGCAGCGCAAACAGAACAGCCTGAATATATTTTGTCTGAGTTTTTAGATGCTAAAGCGCAAGAGTATAGCGAAGATGATGTGAATTTTGCTGAACAGTATAACAATTTACAAAAAGTGTATGAAGATTTCGCTCAAAAGATCATCGTGCTACAAGAACAAATTAATAAATTAAAACAAGATCCAATTCAGCGAAATCTCAAGCTTGAAAGCCACAATAGCAACTTTATACAGCTGGAAAAAAATACCGAAGCGCAAAATTTAAAAATAGATCCTGAGCATACTGGTGCGAAAAAATACCGAGATTCTCAACAGCAAGAGCAAATTGATATATTAGTTCAGCAACTTAATGAGCTAAAGTCCAACCACGCAGAAATAAAGAAACAGATGATAGAAATGGTTATCACAGAACTTAAAAAGCGAGATAACGAAGAATATGATTTTAAAAAATAATTTTAATATTTCCAATATAGCAGCTTAATTTACGCTATTTAAGCTCAAAGTTAATATGCGCTAATTTAAGTTTAAAATTACCTTGCTGCTTTTTGGCGATCATAAGGCCCAATTGTTGTACATCTTTGAACGTTAACTCTGGTTGCTGCTCTAAGGTTTTACCACGGTAAGTGAGAATAAAGTCAGTTGGTGAGAATGTAACGACTTGCCATTGATCTTTTAATGTTGCAAACGAAGCAGTAAACGCTGGCCCATCTAGGTACTGACTCGTTCTTAAGCGAAGTTGATACGTTTTACCATCTCCTTTGAACCGTAAATATATGAGATTGGCGTTTTCTTTATTAGTGTTTATTGTTGTGCGTATTGAAGCAAAGCCTCCATTATTTTCAAGAGAAACGTTGCCTGTAAAAATTAAGCTATTGTCCTTCTCATAAGCTTGGCTGGTCGATAAACCGCCCATTACTGAGTCATTAACTATTTGCCAGTGCAGAATTAAATCGCCGGAACCTGATAGTAATGGCAAACTAGTTGTAGGGTTTGTTTTCATTTTTTATCGCAAAGCTTTGTGTTATAGATAAGTTCAATAATACGTATGTTCAGATAAATTGATCACTTTTTTTAAAATAGGGAAAGCATGAATTCAGATAAATTTTTTAAATGGGTATGGAACTTAAATGGAATTATTTTATTAGTCGGGGTTTTAATTGCTACTGCGTTAATTTCAGTCCAACTTGTTACAACAGTATTTAATGATAACGACGTTGAGCCACCGGCATTAAATTTAGCAGATGACAAGAACGAAGAAGAAAAGTGGCGTTTGGGCTACCCGCGAAGAGTAGGAGAAACGGACTTTTATTATATAGAGCTTGAGTCTGAAAAGTTAACGGTTGAAGCCGATACCGAACGTGGGTTAGGGCAAGTTGTAGAAAATTTTAGTGGTTCCTCTTATTATAAACATAGGCCAACACGGTCAAAAAATGTGATGTTTATCAATGGTAAAACAAACTATGCAAATTGGCTTTTTGATACGACAGATCAGTTGATCACTGATATTTCTCCATTGTATTTATCTGAATTTGATTCGCAGTCAAAAGCGGCGGGTATTGCCTATCATGTTATTAAAAACGACACAAATAACGACGGCCTTTTAAGCAACGAAGATAAAAGCACTTTTGCGTTAAGTAAAATTGATGGCAGTGGTTATAGCGAGGTTCTCACAGGCTTCGACCGCATTCTTGAGCATGCTGTTAATGAGCAAGGCAATTTGTTTATGTTGTTTATAGACAATGCTGAAGTGTTTTCAATGCTTGTTGATTTAACTACTTTTAAAGTGATTGATAAAAGGCAGCTACCTAAAGTCGGAGGACTATAACTATTACTCATGATTATTATTTAACCTGACCTCTGATTAAGAGAATTACTAAGACACTGATTATAAATATTGTTCAGGTTATTTACACTCTGTTACAGTTATTCGCCGAACAAAGCTGCAATCCATTTTTATGTTGTTATGATGATATAAAATAACAACATAAGGATGGTTAAGTTGAAATTACGTACTTTTTTAACCGCAATAGCGATTGCGGTTGCGCCTACATTCTCACCCATAGCCGCGGCTTATGATACTCAAGATACGCGATTATTACGTTTTCCTGATATTCATAAAGAGTCGGTTACTTTTGTTTATGCCGGTGATATTTATATAGCAAATATCAAAACGGGTAAAAGCACGCGCTTAACAGATCACATTGGTTTTGAAACATTCCCTAAGTTTTCTCCAGATGGGAAAAGAATCGCTTTTTCAGCACAGTACAATGGTAGCCGCCAAATATATGTAATGAATCGCGATGGCAGTGATCTAAAGCAACTGACTTACTATAACGATGTTGGTGTGATGCCGCCTCGTGGTGGCTATGATTATCGTGTCCTTGATTGGACGCCTGATGGTAAACATATAGTGTTTCGAGCAAACCGTACACCTTATGGTAAGCGTGTGGGACGTCCTTACATGGTGCCTGCCGATGGTGGCTTAGAGCAGCCATTGGCCATACCTGAAACGGGTGGCGGCATGTTATCGCCTGATGGTAAGCAATACGTATATACACCAATTGATCGCGAGTTTCGTACCTGGAAGCGCACGCGAGGGGGGCGTGCACAAGATGTATGGATCTATGATTTAGAGCACAACAAGTCTACGCAGTTAACTACTGATAGAGCCACAGATCAGCAGCCTACTTGGGTGCATGATAATATTTATTATGTCTCAGACAGAGCATACACCTTAAACTTATACAAGCATCAAGACGGCAAAGCACCAGTAAAAGTGACCAATCACACGGATTTTGATGTGCTTTGGCCATCGGCAGGCCCAGATGCCATAGTGTATGAGAATGGTGGTTATTTATACCGTTTTGACGATGCAACGCAGCGTGAAGAAAAGCTGACTATTAACGTACAGGGAAATCGTGAATATACCATGCCTTATAGCAAAAATGTGGCTGGCTTTATTGATTCGATGGATGTATCCCATGATGGTAAGCGCGTGGTTTTTAGTGCCCGCGGAGAGCTGTTCTCAGTACCCGTTAAAAATGGCCCAACACGCAATTTAAGCCATACGCCTAAAGGGCGTGAAATTGCCGCTTCGTGGTCACCAAATGGCCGTTATATTGCCTATATGAGTGATGAAAGTGGTGAGTACGAAATTTATATCCAAGACCGAGCTAATAACAACAAGGTTAAACAACTGACAACTAATGGCACTATTTGGCGTTTTGACCCTGTTTGGTCTCCGGACAATAAAAAGCTATTGTTTGCAGATCTAAATCACACCTTATGGTGGCTTGATATAAAAACCGGCAAGCAGCATAAAATTGATACCGCCAAGTATGAAGAAGACGGCTTAACTACGTATATTTGGTCACCTAATAGTGAAGATGTTGTATTTGTTAAAAATAACGAAAATCGTTATGCCTCATTATGGCATTATAATTTAAAAGATAAACAAGTTACACGTCTGACCGACGATATGAGCAGTGAACGAAATCCGGCGTTTTCTCCTGATGGTCAGCAATTGTATTTTACTTCAGAGCGCGACTTTAACTTAACTTTTAGTAGTTATGAATTTGACTACATGTTTAATAATGCCACGCGAATTTATGCTGTTGCTGTCAATAACAAAATCAAACCGCTGAATACGCCACTGACTGATGAAATAAGTATTGTTGACTCGAAAGCGAATAAAGACGATGACAAGTCAGCTAAACCGCTAAGCACTTATATTGAAAGTGACGGTTTTATGGACCGCGTTGTCGCTCTAAGTGCCCCGGCCGGAAATTACAGTGCTTTAACTGCTGTAAAAGATGGCGTATTAACACTCTCTGCGGGTGAGCTGAAATTAATACCTATTGCCGTCGATGGCGAAATTGCCACCGTAGCGAAGGGGGTTAATAGCTATAAAATATCAGCGAATGCGCAGCATATTATTGCTCGCTCAGGTGATAATTACAGTGTAATTAAGCCAGCCGCTGAGCAAGATTTAAAAGCCACCCAGTTAGACTTGCAAAATATGATACTAAAAATTGACCCGCAAATAGAGTGGGCGCAAATGTATCGTGAAGGCTGGCGGACATTACGTGATTGGTTCTACGATGAAAATCATCACGGCCAAGATTGGGATGCTATTTTAAAACGCTACCAACCAATGGCTGATGCAATCGCACATCGCGCCGACCTTGACTATGTGCTAAGCGAAATTGCCGGCGAGATTAACTCCGGGCATATTTATGTCAACTCTGGCGATATGCCAACTGCAACACGTTTACAGCATGGTTTATTAGGCGTAGAAATTAGCGCGCATAAATCCGGTTTTGTAAAAATCGAAAATATCTTTAACGGCGAAAACTGGCACGAAAACTTCCGTTCACCACTCAACGAGCCGGGCGTTAACGCAAGCGTTGGTGACTATATTGTTGAGGTAAATGGTCGCTCAGTAAAAGATGTGGTTAACTTTTATGAATTACTTGAAAACACCCAAGGTAAATCGGTTGAGTTATTGCTTAGTAAATCCCCGAGCCTGAAAAAAAGTTGGAAGGTAACAGTTAAACCAATCGCAAGTGAAACCGGCTTACGTTATTTACAATGGACGCATAGCCGTGCTGAATATGTAAATAAACTATCCGACGGTCGTATTGGTTATGTACATTTGCCAAACACACATTACGAAGGTAATCGTTCGTTATTTAAAAACTTTTTACCGCAAACTAGCAAAGAAGCAATGATCATAGATGATCGCTACAATGGCGGTGGTTTTATCCCAGAGCATATGATCACTTGGCTGGCACGTAAACCGCTTAACTACTGGAAGCGTCGTGGCGTTGAGCCAACTAAAACACCACAGTTTGCCCATGATGGACCAAAAGCCATGCTGATCAACGGCTACTCCAGTTCAGGTGGTGACGCACTACCGTATTACTTCCGCCAAGCAGGTTTAGGTAAACTAATTGGCACTCGCACTTGGGGTGGGTTAATAGGTATCTCTGGTAACCCAGGGCTTGTGGATGGTGGTTCAGTTATTGCTGCCACCTTTAGAATACTCGACAATGACGGTAACTGGATCATCGAAAATGAAGGCGTAAGCCCAGATATCGAAGTGATTGACCGTCCAGAGCTTATTCAAGCTGGGCAAGATCCGTCGATTGAGCGTGCCGTAAAAGAGCTGTTAAAAGAGCTTAAGGCAAACCCGAAAAAACCCTTGATTGTGCCGCCAGCTCCAACAGAGTTTGGTAAGTAGTAAGGTTAATAGGTATTAAAAACTGAGCCAGCATTTGCTGGCTTTTTTATAGCTTTTTGCGCTGAAGTTCGTACTTAAATTTGTCGGTCGCCATTTATGGTGAAAAGGAACGTATAAGATATGTACTGAATTTTAACTGTTAAATAGTTCATCTAATCTAAAATATTCAACACCATCACCTGATTGTTTACTGATATTACACATTTTTATGGCAACTTGTTTGCCCGTGATAGGGCGATACTTTCTTAAACCAGGCAGCATACATAAAATTGGTAACAATACACTGCCAAGCTTTTCACCAATACGAAATTCGTTATTACGCTCGCCAAGTAATAACGATGGCTGAATAATACTAATGCGTTTAAATGGCAGTTCTTTGACAGTATTTTCAAGTTCACCTTTCATTTGTAAATATGCGTTACCACTATTGGCATTTGCACCACTGGAGGATACTAGCAAGTAATGGTGTACTTCGTGTTTTGCAGCAAGTTCAGCGACTTTTAACTGATAATAAAAATCAACCTTACGCTGAGCGGCTATAGAGCCAGCTGCTTTTTTTGTCGTGCCTAAACATGAAAATAATATATCCGCTTTAAAAAGCGCAGCGTGTTGAGCTAAATGGTTAAAGTCCACTACATGATTAACGACTTTGTCACTGTTATAACTAATAGGGCGACGCGTTAGGGTGATAACTTTACTGATATGAGTTGCCACAATTAATTCTTCAACTAAGTGACTGCCCACTAAGCCAGTTGCACCGACAACAATAGCGACTTTATTAAGCATAAGTATCCTCAAGTATTAATTTTATTTGTGAGAACTGGGGGTGATTATAATATCACTTATCAAAAGTCTAATAGTGGCTAAAGTTATAGCTTACTATTAGACTGATAACTATTAGATTTCTTTTTTTAACAAGACGATAGGGGATAAAATATGTTTTATCACTTGTTCATATTTACTGTCATCGGTTAAATCTGGGGCATGAAGATCTAGACCAATTTCAAAGTCATATTTTTTGCCATCAGGAATGTAGTACTGTACGGCAAGGCTTATTACCGGCCTAAATTCGACTGACTTTTGAGGTATTGTTACGATATGTTGCTCAACACCATTCCAATTAGCAGTGCCATCAATAACTTTTATTGAGGTTTCTTGCGGCTGAATAACTAACAGAGTATTAATATTTGGATATGCGCTTTTAACGTTATTAAACGTGTATTGCATTGCTGTTTGTATTAGTTCTAAGTTAAGTTTACCTGTTTTTGTGTTGAAAGCACCGCCTTGTTTCATAATAAAACTATCAAAAAATCTTTGTGCCTGCGGATTTAGGTTAGTTAAATTATATTTTTTTGAGAAGTTGACCACGTTATTGTCAAATGCTTCTCGGTATAATACTTTGCTACCGGTATTGGAGGTTGGCAACCATATATAGGCAAGATCGCTATGGGTAGGTGCGTTGACTAATGTGATTGCACTAATCCTCACTTCAGGATCGCTATTATATTGAATCAGTTTACACCCGACTAAATTTAGTAAAGTCATGATGATTAAAAAAAGCTTCATCATTTTTTTGTTTTCCAAGTGTCAATTGTCTTTAGTGCAAATTGTAACGCGTTGTCTAATTTTGTAGGATCTTTAAATAATTTATCAGCATCTTTAACAATAATTTCTTCATCGCTGTTAAATTGTGCAACTAATTCAATACCCCCAGAACCTGTTGTTAACAGTGTATCGTGTTCATCTCTAATACGGATATATAGTCGGCTCCCAGGAACATAACCTTCTTCGTTCTGAAATAACGATACAAATATATCTCCACCATCAGCGCCGCCTTCAAGGTAAGACTCTTCCTGACCATACCATTTTGCCACATGTCCTAATAGAATACTGTTAGTAAATTCTGCTCTAACAGTATCTACGCCCGCAAATACAAACGCACTTATACCTAATTTAGCTTTTGTTTTAGCAAGCGCTTTTTTCCAGATTTCATTACGTAGGTTTTCATTTTCCTGACCTGTAAGAGGGTCGTACAAATTATCAGCATTGTCTAATAACTGATAATAAAGATCATAAACCTCGCTGGCATCGACTACTTGAAATCCGCGATCTTCAAGTGCTTTTTTTATAGGTGTTTTATAATGATCTGCCAACTGTTGTTCAAAATAACTGAGCTCTTCTTCAACATAAAAACCACCAAGCCCAAGTATCTGATGGTTTGATTTTAGTTGTGCAGTATTCATGTAATTGGGTGAAGAGTTACACCCACTTAATGTTATAAGGATAAAAATAGTATAAATATATCTCATAATAATTCCTGAAAATGAGTGTTAAGTTAAAGTAATTTGATTCCGATTTTAGCGAACGAGGTGAGGGTCAGGTATCTATATTCGCTACCTCCAACTTGCGAACGCCAGTTGATCGTAGTTTTTTTATTATTCAAACCGCTATCAGTATAAAAAATTAGGTATTTTGCCTCGCTTGGCAGAGTAAACTGTGTTTTGTAGTACAGCTTACCGTCCAAACCTAAGATTGTTGGTAAACCATTTTGCCATGCTTCATAGGGGTTGAGGTGTTGAATAATCTGTTTTGACTTATCCAAAAGCAATAACTGAGGATAGACAAGCGTTGCATTTTGAATAAATACGCCATTAGCGTAGCTAAAAACTTGGGCAAAACGACTATCGCTAGGTTTTTCAATTGCAATAAATGGACTTTTCGCATCGCCAAAAAGTCTTACAGGCTGCTTTTTCAAATCAAAATGAATAAACTGCTTTGTTTGTTGCGCTACGAATGTAATATCGTTTAAGTTAATACAACATACCGTGTGATTCTTTAATATTGCGAGATCATTTTTAGCCGAATTCGCGCAGCCTGATAACAATAGAAGTAAGAGCAATACAATTGTTAACTTTTTCATAAGTATTTTAATTATTATTAGTATATAGATAGTATCTAATATGCAATAAGACTGAAATATATAAATTGCTAATATGTGACACAATGTAAATGAAATGAAAGGTGATGAATTTAAACTGGTTTATTACAGGCTCAATGGTTTGTAATTAAACAGATAAACTAAACATCGGTCTGCGTTTAAACGAGCAATAATCTTTTTAAAAAACTATAAAATTGAAGAGGGACTTTATGAGTATCATCTCCTTAACCACTCAACATAACGTTGCGGTGTTAACCTTAACAAACGGCGAAAACCGCCAAAATCCACATTTTGCACATCAACTAAAACAAGCGTTAGCAGAGGTTGTTGAAAACCAAAACCACAAAGCGCTAGTCATCACCTCAAATGATGATAAGTGTTGGAGTTTAGGCATTGATACTGATTGGTTGTTACCTGCTATGCAAGCAAAAAAGGCCGATGAAATACGTGGTTTTATGTACGACATGGACGATGTATTTAAAACCTTACTGCTTTTTCCTATGCCAGTGATCGCTGCCATTAATGGTCATGCTTTTGGTAACGGTGCAATTTTAGCGTGCGCGTGTGACTTTAGATTTATGCGCGGCGATCGCGGCTTTTTTTGCTTCCCTGAAGTGGATTTATCAATCCCATTTTTACCTGGCATGATCGCCTTTGTGAAAAAAGCGATCCCTTACTATCGCTTTAACGAAATGAAACTGACAGGGCGTCGCGTTTCTGGATCAGAGCTTGCAATTGATCACGTTATAGAAAAAGCCTCAACAGACCAAGATAGCCTATTAGCGGACGCAATGGCGTTTGCCGCTGCATTTGATAAAAAGCGCGCCATTTTTGCTGAGCACAAAAAACGTTTACACAAAGAAATAATTCGTGTGATAGATGAAGAAAATAAACCATTTATAGATAATCTAGCCTTGATGGTTTGAGCTATAAGCTGCTCTCAATAACAATCTAAATAAAGATGCTTATTTAATTTTAAGGATAAAGGCGTAAATGAAAGCGAAACAAATAGAACAATTAGCATTAACAGCTGCTGAAACTAAGGAAGTTATTACGCCCTATGCATTTAAAATAGATCAAGCGCTATTGGGACTACCACTTGCTTCACCGACTCGCCGCGCGCTCGCGATGGTAATCGATGTAGCGCTAATTTTTCTCGCGGCTAAGATCAGTGCTGCTGTAATCGCATTTGTAGCTGCAATGGCTTTTTATAAAGGCACAGCGCAAAAATACTTACCAACAATGTCGACTGTTTGGCGAAGAGTATTAAAAATAACTGCTGCCAGTATATTATTTATAAGTTCACTCTCAGTGCTTGCAATCGCAATCGATTTTTTTGAGGATGATACTGCGATTCAAGGGATAAGAATTAAACGCGAAACACCATTAAATGCAGAGGAAAAACAACAGATAAATACTTATTTAACGCAAACAGCACCAAGTCAAAATTGCAATCAGACTTGTCAAAGCAATGCACTTGCCAATTTAGTTGCTCAAGTGCCACAACTGGCTGAAATAGATGAGTTTGATAATGCTCAGGTTGCCCGGTTGTTATTGAAAGTAATGGTTGAAGCTGATGAGCAGACGGCTGAACCTGAAGACGCACCGGTTAAAGCTGCACCTGTGAATAGTATTTTACAGTGGGGCAAAGGAATCATTCAAGATTTAGGTCTTGGCTTTGGTTGGGCCGCGGTGTACTTCACATTATTTTCGCTTTTGTGGCGTGGCCAAACACCGGGTAAAAAACTATGCAATATCCGAGTTGTCGCACTTAGTGGCGAAGATTTAAGTTTATGGGATGCGTTTGGCCGATACGGCGGCTACGGCGCAGGGTTTGCAACTGGTTTACTAGGTTTTTTACAAGTTTATTGGGATCCGAACCGCCAAGCCATTCAAGATAAAATATCAGCAACTGTGGTTATTAAAGGCAGTATAAATCAGCTAATAACTGAAGAGACAGTTAAAGCGATTGTTAAATAGATAGTTAGACTCTAAGCAAGTTTTATAGAAAGGATTAATATACAGAAAATGCCCTATTTATGAAAAATAGGGCATTTAGGGAGGTTCACAGTCCTAAAAACTCTAAATAAGGCATAATAACATCGATATTTGATTTTATGAGTGCGCTAATACCGGCAAAAAACAGCGCGAATAGTGTACACGCTGAAACATAGCTAACATGTTTATAAATCAGACGATAAAACTTGTCCAGAAAGTTCCACATCAAAAATAATGCGGCTATCCAAAACATGGTATCAAGTTTATATAACAGCGCAATTGTGACTACCGCTATTTCACTAATTAAACCGATAAGCTCAGCGCTAAAACGTAGCCAAGGTTTTTCTTTCAATAAGAAAAAGCTAAGTTGGGAGATCCCTGAAAAATAAGCAAGTGGCAGTAAGGTGAGCATACCAAGTTCAAAAGATTGCAGAGGCTGTCTTAATTCGAGTAAAGGTGCGAACCAATCGGTATAAAATACTAACCAAGCTAATAGAGTTAACGTAAAACTAAGCGCCGTTAAATAAACAGATTGTGCAACGCGTTCATCTTGGCTGCCGACGGTTACTCTGCCTGGAGCAACTAATATCATAAAACCAAAAGTTGATAACAAAGCTAATACACTGCAAAACCCAAATATGCTGTTATCAAATATTAAGGTTAGCGCAGCAAATGTAATTGCTAAGGGCCATCCTACCCATTTAGCTTCTTCTTTATCGTCACTAATACGACTTAGCACTGAATAGCTAATAACGCTGCCTAAAGAGAATCCTGCAACCAGTAACCAATATTCGTAATGTAAAAAAATGAGTGAAAAAATAGACGCGCCGTAAATCAAAAGTTCGTTGAGTAATGGTGGGAAATGTGACATCACTTTGCCAATTAAGGCCAATAATAACAAAGCTGAAATAGCATATAGCGCGGTGGTGAAACTATCAATACGCTGCTCGGTGTCAGATATTGGTGAAAGTTGTTTGCTAATTTGATGGGCATTACCAATCGGTATGTCGGAGGTGTATGTTCCACTGTCTAAGTCAAAATGAAAGTTCGTTTGCGCTTGTTGATGTAAAAAAGTAGATTTTTCAGTATACACATTCTCTGAAACAGCATTTTCAGCTTTTAACTCTAGTAATAACTGATATTGAGCTTGTAACTCATTCTTTGAACTGACTTCATATTGAGCGGCTAAACCCAAGGAGGGGATAATAAGCATCAATACGAACAGAATAAAATGCCTGATTCTGGCCATGTGCTGTGTAATTGATTGTTTGCATTGGGTGTTAATTAACAACATACAACTTCCTTGTTATTATGTTTACGACAATTGATGTAGATGAAATATATCAATAGTGTGATTACTTTTTAGTGAATATATTTAACGGTGATTATCTTTATATTTAAATTTTACGATTAATGCTGCGATTGTAATGCTAAAAATAAATAACCACACAGGCAAGTTACCGTATTGACTATAGATGCTGTCGCCTTGGATTAGCTTGATATTAACTTTAAGGGTGTCGGCTTTAAATTGTGGCATGCGGACTTGAATTTGAGTGATTGGGTCGTATACGCCGCTGATGCCATTGTTGGTCACACGAATAAGCGGGCGTTGTAATTCAAGGGCACGCATACGGGCTATTTGCATGTGCTGGTGGGGACCGTGGGAGGCACCAAACCAGGCATCATTACTTACAGTAAATAAAATATCCGAATCATTGTGGTAATTACCACGCACTAAATCAGCAAAAGCGATTTCGTAGCAAATGGCCGGTAATATATTTAAGCCATTAGCACGTAAGTTATTTTGAACTTGGTCGCCGCGAGTGAACGATGACATGGGTAGGTCAAATAATGGCGCGATTGGGCGCAATATATCTTCGAATGGCACAAACTCACCAATGGGTAGTAATTGATGTTTTTGATAACGATTTTTACCTAAGTATTGATAATGACCGTGCTCGTCGCTGTGCTCTTTATTGCCAAGTACAATAAGGGTGTTAAAAATAGTTTTGGTGTCGAGTTGGTAATCAACAATACCGGTGATAAGTGCGGTGTTGTTAAATGACGCTGCGCTATCGAGGCCGGCCAAAAAGCTGTCGGCAAGGGCTTCAATTTCAGGAATAGCTGCCTCGGGCCAGACGATCAAGTCTGCATCCCAGTGGGGGCGAGTCATGTCTTGATATTTACTCATAGTGGTCCAAAACTCACTAGGCTCAAAACGCAGGCTTTGTTTGATATTACCTTGCACTAATAAAGCACTAATGGTTGTTTCGCTGTATTGATTGTTGCGGCTAACAACACCCATACCGCTGATAACAGCGATGATAGCTGCGGTTGCTATCGTTAGTTTAAAGTCTTTTGCAATAATAAGCCTATAGAGTGCAAATGCGATGGCTATGCACACTAACGTTAAGCCAAATTCACCGATCAGCGGCGCTAAAAAGTTAAGTGGGCTATCGGTTTGAGTATAACCAAAGCTTAGCCAAGGGAAGCCGGTGAGTACCACACCGCGTAAGTATTCGGTGACAGCAAAGCCTGAGAGTAATAATAAACCGTAGCTACTAGGGCCGCTGGCAAAGCGTGTGGCAAACATAAAGGCTAAAGCCGGGTAGATAGCTAAATAAGCACATAACAGCACCATCAGTAACACTGAGGCTACCAGTGGCATACCGCCGAAGGTGGCAATGGAGACATGCACCCAACTGATACCTGCGCCAAACCAACCGAGGCCAAATATAAAACCATATTTGGCGGCGCGTTTACTGGCTAGTTTGCCATATTGCTGCCCAGAATTATGTGTGTGGGTACTGTATATCGCTAATGCTAAACAGGCGAACGTGAGGGGCCAAATCTCAAAAGGGGCATAACACAAGGTTAAAAAGAGGCCCGCAACCAGTGCGAGCCATGCTTTTTTATCTTTTGCTAAATGCAGGCAGTTAGTCAGAAGTGTCTTCACTGTCGTTATCATTAGCCTTTGGCACTGTAACCTGTAATTGCAATAATCGACGATTATCGGCATTGGTTACTTTAAATTGTAAGCCATCTATATCAATTATTTCACCACGGCCAGGCATATGCCCAAAGGCGTGTAAAACAGTACCACCGATGGTATCAGCGTCTTGCGTGCTGTAGCCAGTTTTAAAATATTCGTTAAAATCATCAACAGGAGTAAGTGCTTGAACAACAAACACATGCTTTGCAAGTTGACGAATATCTAGTTGCTCTTCTTCGTCGTGTTCATCTTCAATTTCACCGACGATGAGCTCAAGAATATCTTCTATGGTTACTAAACCAGATACACCGCCGTATTCATCAATGACTAACGCCATATGGTAACGCTGTTGGCGAAACTCATTAAGTAGCGTATCAACACGCTTACTTTCAGGCACAACAACGGCTGGGCGTAAATAATCACGTAATGATGGCAGTAGATCATCTTTATTGAGGATCAGTGGTAATAGATCTTTTGCTAGTAAAATGCCTTCAATGTGGTCTTTATCTTCACACACCACTGGAAAACGTGAATGCGTTGAATCGACCATCATTGGAATGAGTTCTTCTAGTGGCGCTTCCACTTCGAGCGTGATCATTTGTGAGCGCGGGATCATAATATCTCGCACTTTTAACTCTGACACACCGAGCACACCTTCGATCATCTCTTTGGTTTCAGGATCAATGACATCCCGAACTTGCGCATCGGCAATTACTTCAGCCAGCTCTTCTCTATTCTGGGGTTCCCCTTGCAACATTTGGGTAATTCTACCCAACCAGGTCTTGCCAGAAGAACCCTGGCTAGTCTGCGAGTTATCGTCGCTCATTGCGTCTACTTGCTCCGTAAATTTAAATATCGTCCCGATATGGGTCTGCTATGCCTAATTCGGCAAGCAATTGCTTTTCAATGCTTTCCATTTCTGTCGCATCTTCATCCTTTATATGGTCAAATCCAAGTAAATGCAAGCATCCGTGGATCACCATATGGGCAAAATGGTCATGAAATGACTTTTCTTGCTCTATTGATTCAGCTAACACTATGGCTGGGCAAATAACTAAATCACCCACCAAAGGTAGCTCTATACCTGCTGGCGCTTCAAATTCAAACGACAACACATTGGTTGGCTTATCTTTACCACGGTAGTCATTATTGAGTTGTTGGCTTTGCTCTTCATCTGCAATAACAATACTCAGCTCTGATTCATCACGGTATTGACTAAGCACTTTATTAGCCCACAGCGCAAACTGCTCAAGACTAGGCAAGTTATCAAACTCGCAGGCTATTTGTAAATCAAGTTCAGTGTTCACGGCATCACTCTTTAGTCGAAGGTTGCGCTTGCTCTTGGTTTGCGAGCAAGTCTTTAGCACGTTGTTTTTCGGCGCGTTTGAGTCGTTCTGCTTCATCGTTACGTTCGTAGGCTTCAACAATACGTGCCACGACAGGGTGGCGTACCACGTCCTGTGATTGGAAGAAGTTAAAGCTTATTTCGTCTACATCGCTAAGTACTTCAATGGCGTGACGAAGCCCTGAGCGCGCACCACGGGGTAAATCTACTTGGGTAATGTCGCCAGTGATCACTGCTTTTGAATTAAAACCAATTCGGGTTAAGAACATTTTCATTTGTTCAACCGTGGTATTTTGGCTTTCATCTAAAATAATAAAGGCATCGTTAAGTGTGCGACCACGCATAAAGGCAAGTGGAGCGACTTCAATGACATTTTGTTCCATCAGCTTTTCGACTTTTTCAAAGCCGAGCATTTCAAATAAGGCATCGTACAATGGGCGCAGGTATGGGTCGATTTTCTGACTTAAATCACCTGGTAAAAACCCCAGTTTTTCACCGGCTTCAACAGCAGGGCGGGTCAATAAAATACGCCGTATTTCTTGACGCTCTAAAGCATCAACTGCTGCGGCGACAGCTAGGTAGGTTTTACCTGTGCCAGCAGGCCCTATACCAAAGGTGATATCGTGACGAAATATATTCGATACATAATGACCTTGATTGTCGTTACGTGGTTTTATTACGCCACGACGAGTTTTGATCATCACCTCTTTGCCATATTCGTTTAGCTCATCTTGCTCTAATGCATTTGACTCACTAATGGCTAAATGTACGGTATTTGCTTCAATTTCAGTAATAACACCGCGTACTGGCTGAGTTTCGACATATAAGTCTTTGAGGATTTCCATCGCTGCAAACGCGCTGGTGGTTTTACCGGTGATTTTAAAATAGTTATCGCGATGAGTAATTTCAACACCTAAGCGGCGTTCAATGTGTTTGATGTTTTCGTCAAACGGGCCACATAAAGATGAAAGACGTTTGTTGTCGGAGGGTTCTAAATAAATCTCTAATTTTTTTAATTGATTACTCAAAATTGCTTCCTGTTTTGATGTGCCAGCGAGGCTGGCACAGTAAGTTTCGCCTAAGGAACGAAAGTTGCAACACCTAATTCATCAGGGGTGGCTTGCGGCTCTGGTTGTGCTGCTTTACTTAAAATATCAGCAGGAGCAACCGCACGGCGTAAGTTCATTTGGGATTCTGTACGAATTAAGTCACCGCGTAAAGAGTTTGGCAGTGCCTCAGTTATACGTACATCAACAAACTGACCGATCACTGTGTGTGGGCCAATAAAGTTTACTACGCGGTTGTTTTCAGTACGGCCACGTAGCTCCATCGGATTTTTCTTGGATGGACCTTCAACTAGGATGCGTTGTTCAGTATCAAACATTTGACGACTGATCTGTTGCGCCATTTGAGTAATACGGTTTTGTAGTAGGTATAAACGCTCTTTCTTTTCTTGCTCGCTGACATCATCAGGCAAATCAGCCGCTGGCGTACCCGGGCGTGCGCTGTAGATAAAGCTAAAGCTCATATCAAAACCAATATCATTGATAAGGTTCATCGTCGCTTCAAAGTCAGCGGCGCTTTCACCTGGGAAACCAATAATAAAATCTGACGACATACTTAAATTAGGGCGAATTTTACGTAATTTACGAATCGTTGATTTGTACTCAATAGCAGTGTGACCACGTTTCATTAAATTAAGAATACGATCCGAACCGCTTTGTACAGGTAAATGTAAGTGATCGACTAATTCAGGTACGTCGGCATAAGCGTCAATGATGTCTGGTGTAAACTCTACCGGGTGCGACGTGGTGTAGCGAATACGGTCAATCCCGTCGATAGCTGCAACATAACGAATTAAATCTGAGAAGTAACAAATTTCACCATCGTGAGTTTCGCCGCGATAAGCATTTACGTTTTGACCTAGTAGGTTTACTTCACGAACATTTTGCTCTGCAAGTTGAGCAATTTCTAATAATACATCATCAAGCGGGCGGCTGACTTCTTCACCGCGCGTGTAAGGTACTACGCAGAAGGTACAGTATTTAGAGCACCCTTCCATAATAGATACAAATGCAGAAGGACCGTCTGCTTTTGGCTCTGGTAAACGGTCAAACTTTTCAATCTCTGGGAATGAAATATCAACCACAGAGCTGCCTTTGTTACCTTGCACTTGTTTGATCATTTCAGGTAAACGGTGCAATGTTTGAGGGCCAAAAATAACGTCAACAAATGGTGCGCGTTGGCGAATTGAATCGCCCTCTTGTGACGCAACACAGCCACCAACACCGATGATCAGATCGGGTTTGTCATCTTTGAGTAATTTCCAACGGCCTAGTTGATGGAATACTTTTTCCTGCGCTTTTTCGCGAATTGAACAGGTATTGAGTAGGATAACATCTGCATCCCCAGCTTCATCAGTTAACTGGTAGCCGTTGGTTGCATCGAGAAGATCAGCCATTTTCTGAGAGTCGTATTCATTCATCTGACAACCCCAGGTTTTAATATGCAGCTTTTTACTCATTGAAATATAGCCTCGTTTTCAATTCGGTAGTGGCACGGTTGTGCGCTAAACAGGATAAGCGGCACTTTCGCTTACTTAAAGGACGCGTATTTTAGCTGGATACCCGTCTAGATCCAAGTATAGTTTTTATGTTTGTGAATTGAAGTCAAACAAAGTGCGTTTTATGGTTGATTAAGATGAAACTCACTCGCACTTGTAAACAGAAGTACGATACAATCAAGCGCACTGAAAATAACCAAATTAGTGACTAAAAATGATGAAAAACAAGGTTATTGTTGTTGGCGGCGGCATGGTTGGTGCAGCCACAGCAGTTAAACTCGCTAAACAAGGATGCCAAGTAACAGTGATTGAGCAGCAGATAATTGATGCTGATGCTGTATTGGCAAGTGAAAAAGTTGATATTCGTGTATCTGCTATCAATCGTTTTTCAGAAAACTTATTAGATGACTTAGGCGCTATGCCTATTTTACGAGTGCATCGACATGCCCCATATCAACAGCTCGAAGCGTTTGAACGAACGGGCGATAACCTTTTGTTTGATTGTCACGATATTAATACCACTCATTTAGGCCACTTAATTGAAAATAATTTAATTCAAGCGAGTATCTGGCAACAGTTTGCACAGCACAATATCGAAGTGATTGAAACACCTCAATCATTGTCCGCAATTGAGCAAAGCGAACAGCAAGTGACATTGCATTATGGTGAGCAGCAATATACAGCTGATTTAGTTGTTGCTGCAGATGGTGGGCAATCGTTATTACGTCAACAGGCAGGTATTGGTGTTACGGGTTGGCAATATGGTCAGCATTGTATGGGAGTATTAATAAAACTAGACGCTGCGCAACAAGTAAAAACATGGCAGCAGTTTAAGCCCACAGGTCCGGTAGCTTTTTTACCTATGCAGGCGCCATACGCCAATTTAATTTGTTACCACGATGCAAAGCAGTTAAAGCAATGGCAGCAACTCTCAGCAAGCGAATTAAAACAGCAACTGCTTGCACATTTCCCGCCCTTAGCTGGGGATTTTGATATCATAGAGCATGCTGTTTTTCCGTTAGCCCGCCAACATGCCAACAGCTATTCAGATGGCCGTATCGTGCTGGTTGGTGATGCAGCGCATACGATTAATCCGCTCGCTGGGCAAGGGGTTAACTTAGGTTTTCAAGATGTCGTAGCGCTTGCTGATATATTAAAAAATGCAGACGATATAGGTGCTGCACAATATCTTAAACAATATGAGCAAACTAGACGCAAAGCAAATTTGTTAATGATGAGTATGATGGACGCTTGTTATTTTGGTTTTTCTAATCAACTAACTCCATTGCAGTGGGCACGCAGTCAGTTTTTGAAAATGGCAAATAAAACCGGACCGGTAAAGCATTGGGTATTAAAATATGCGATTAGCGGTGAAATCAGTTAAGAATTCTCATTTTATTAAAAATAT